>ERZ778027.698-NODE-698-length-71097-cov-19.161074_pt1 | contig 71097 bp, 76 predicted proteins | sample MGYA00375757_ERZ778027 | MGnify/ENA primary metagenome ERZ778027 (study PRJEB29350, sample SAMN05389817) | bioreactor metagenome | isolation source: Ammonium sulfate bioreactor | place: South Africa: University of Cape Town | collected 2014-02-18 ...
AATACCGGCCGTCGAGGGAGTCCGGCGGCGCGGTGTTCATGACGAAGACTTCGCCAGGCGCGAGCGCGCGGCAGCCCTGCCAGTCGGGCAGAGTGCGGCCGAAGCGGTCGCGGTCGAGCGCCTCGCCCATGGCGGCGTCATCGACGGAGATGGCGCGTCCGTTGCGGCAGACAGTCTGGCCGGGAAGAGCGAGGATATGCTTCAGCAGCGGCACGCCGAGCGGCAGGTAACGGCGCGTGGCGAAGAGCTGCGCGAGAGGCGCGGGCGGCTGGACTACAACCAGCTCCCCGACATGCAGCGGAGGCGCGCGCCGCACGGCATAGAGGCCGATCGGGACACTGGCGCTGGCGTTCCAGAGCAGCTTCGGCGCGGGATGAAAGAGGCTCGACAGCGCGACAAAGAGCGTTGCAGCGTAGGTGGTGATGACGAAGCCGAAGCGCGTCATGGCGCAAGCCTCCGGCGCAGCAGCCAGGCGCGATGCTGCTCGCGGCTGTAGGGGTGTGGTGGCAGGCCGACGATGAGGCGGTTGTGGAGATGGCGCCAGTGATCGGGCGCGGCGTCCGCTGGATCGATGCCGAGCGCCTCTACCGCGTCGATTGCCTGGAGGACACGCTCGACTTTTGGCCAGCCGCTGATGCGCAGCAGAATGTCGCCGCCGGGGCGAACGAAGGGCAGCGTCTGATAGGATTCGCCGCGGTCGATCGCGCGCACGATGTCGATGCGCGAGACGATCGTGCCGAAATCGTTGGACGCCCAGCGCACGAAGGCGAAGACGCCGCGCGGCGCGAAGCTCAGCACGCGGCGGCGACGATCGAGGATCGTCTCGCCAGCGTCGCGGCCGAAGCGGATCCAGTGCTCGATGCGTCCTTCAAGCCACGTCAGCTCGACATGCGTCAGGAACGGTCCGGCATCGGGCCGCGGCGCGCGGCCGGCGTTGAAATCGGCCATCACGAGCGGTCTCCATCGGTGTCGGGAAATTCGCGCGCCAACAGGTCGCGCAGCATGTCGGCGACGGTGACGCCGCGTTGGAAAGCCGCGATCTTGATCCGGCCACGCAAGGTGGGCGTGATGTCGACGGTGAGCCGGGCCGTGTAGAGGTCTGCCGCGGCCGCGTCGGACGAGGCGGGATCGGGTGATTTGATCCAGCTCTCGGCGTTGCGAGGACGCGTGGCGAAGCTGCTGTTGGGGCTGCGTGCGGTCATGGCGCCAGCCTTTCGACTTCAGCCGCCAGCGCCGCGATCTCGCGCGCGGCCGAGCTGCTATCGTCATGCTCGAAGACGAGTTGGCCGGTGCGCGCCGCGTCGGCGAAGATGACGCGCTGGCCGATCCGCGCCGCAAGCGCCGGCGGATCATGTTCGGCGAGGCTATGCGCCGTTTCTCGGGCGATGATGGTGCGTGCGGGACAGCGATTGAGAATGAAGCGGGCCAGGAGCTCGGGGCGAAAGACACGCGCTTCGGCGATCAGCGCCAGCATCTCGGCCGATGCCCAACCGTCGAAGGGCGACGGTTGCGCGGGGATCAACGTGAGGTCAGCGGCAAGCAGCGCCGAACGCAACAAGGCGGCGACGCGCGGCGGTCCGTCGATGATGACGTGATCGGCATGCCGAGCGAGCTCGGGCGCCTCGCGATGCAGCGTGTCGCGCGCCAGGCCAATGACGCCGAACAGACGGTCATGGCGCCGGCGTCCGCGCTGCTCGGACCAGTCGAGCGCCGAGCCTTGCGGATCGGCGTCAATCAGGGTGATCCGCTTTCCTTGCCGGGCCCATTGGCCGGCGAGATGCAAGGCGAGCGTCGTCTTGCCGACGCCGCCTTTCTGGTTGAGCAACGCGACGATCATCGAGCGCCGCTCCCGGTTTTGCACTGGGGAGCGCCGTCGCCAACAACAGACTCGTTAGATTCTTCTTGGTTAGATTCTAAGTTAGGCGGCTCGCAAGCGACGGAATTTCCATCGGAAAATGCCGCTCCTGGTTCCTGATAGCACGAGGATGCGGTTCCCGATAGCACGACCGCGCCCACAGCTTGTCCACAGGACCCTGTGGACAAGGAAGCGGTGCTGACGAAGGCGAGCAGCTCGCGACCGCCGCTCGCGCGATCGACGCCGAGGCGATAGCCCGGCAAGGGCTGGCGACGCGCGATGTCGCGCAGCTCGAAGGCGAAGCGCTTGAACGGCGAAAGGCTCGCCGACTTCATGTAGAGGTGACGAAAATCGAACCGCCAGCCCGCGCGCTGCTTGCCGGCATGCTTGCGCACGAGGCGGTAGAGCCAGCGCTCCAGTCCGCCTGTCAGCGCGAAATACGTGCGATCGATTGTCAGCACGAGGGCGTCGTCAAGGACAGCGCGATAGAACCAGTCCGGCACGATGAGATCGACACCAGCGGCGTTGCCGTGTGCGTCCGCGTGCTCGGTCCACTCGTTGATCCAGGAGAAGCGGTGCATACGCCGCTCGCTCGCCTGGCGCAGCGACGTGGCGACCGTGGTGGACTGCAAGCGGTCGAACGCGGCCTTCAGGCGATGATAGTCGCGCGCGCTGGTGCCGCGGCCGATGAACGTCAGAATCTCGTAGGGTGTAGCGGCCATCAGGCGCGACGTGCGCAGACCGGAATCGCGCGCCTGGACGATTTGTGAGGCGGCCCAGATCAGAACATCGGCATCCCAGATGGTCGCCATGCCGTGCTCCGGCACAGCCTCGACGCGGATGGCGATGTCGTTCATCCGGTAGTCGATCGGCGTCGTGCGGTGCGTCTTGGCGAGCGCGAAGAACGGATAAGCCATGAGGTCCTGCGCATCGCGTGGCGCGAGGTCGCCCGGCAGTGCCCGAAACAATTCGAGCTGCTCGCGTTCGGATCGTGTGCGATGGCGCGCTGACATGCGTGACGTCAGCGGCGCGGCTGGCGGGCTTGTTCAAGTTCGGCCGCGGTGTGGCGCCGCGCCGGCAGGACGACGACCTTGCCGGGGTCGGATGTCGACGCCTTGGCGGCGGCATCGACCCACGCCTGCAGATCCTCGACGCGATAGACGACGCGGCCGCCGAGCTTGGAGTAGCGGGGGCCGGTGCCGTAGATGCGGTGCTTCTCGAGCGTGCGGATGGAGAGACCGACGAAGCGCGCGGCCTCGGGCGTGCGCAGGTAGCGCGGCGGCAAGCCTGCGAGATTGGTGGACATGGGATATCTCCGTGATCGCGTGGGCGGCCGTCGAATGACGGCGGCTGTCAGCGACCACGGTGGCGGAAGGGACCCGGTCCGAAATAGTGCGATCTCGGAGGGGGATGAACGCGCATTGGCAGCGCGCGGAGGCTATACGCGGCGGCGATAGGGGTGGAGCAGAAGGCGGCGGTAGCCGCCCCGCATCATCGAGAATCCAAGCCGGACGAGACGACCGGTCTGATCGCGCAGCTCGTGCGAAATCCAGTCGCGCTTGGAGATCGGGGCGGTGTCGAAGAGGGCTGTGGCGATTTCGGGATAGGTCGCGCGCTCAAGCCGGCCGTCGAGCGCGCGCAAGGCGAGAATGAGCCGGTTGCGCCGATCGGGCGTGAGAACACCGAGATCGGGCCCGGGTTCTCGGCCAGTTGCGCCGCGCCACAGTCGGAGCGCGGCGGCGGCGCGGATGTCGAAGAGCCCATCAAGGGGCAGGAGGACCGCGAGTGGCTCGCTGATATTTCCCGGTCTATGCAAGCGGACGCGCGCGCCGCGAAATACGACAATCTGATCGTCTTCGTCGACAGCGAGAATGGACTGAAGGCTGCGCGTGGCTAGGGCGAGTCTGGGATCGGCGAGGTCATCGGGGAGTTTGGTCAGGGTCACCACGCTCGGGAGCACTTGGGGCGTCCACAGAACGGTGGCACGTTGTGCGGGGCGGAGTTTGCGGTTGAAATCGCACCCCCCAGCGCACGGCGAACGCTTCCGCCTCGGCGGGATCGAGCGTCCGGTTCCGGCTCTTGCGCGCCAGCCGGGCGTGATCGGTCAAGAATTCGGGATTGCGGCGAAGAAACTCATAGGCGAAGGCAGGCGCGTCGAGCGGCCGCAGCTCCTCATACGCGCTCGCCGATCGCCAATCGGTGCGAGCCATGGGCAACGTCTCCTCTCACCATCAGCCGTTGTTACGGCTGCGTGGAGACAATGCACGTTAGAGTAGCGCCTCGAAACAGGCTGCGGCGGCAACACGCGTTGCCGATGGCGCACGGAACCAAAGTCAGTGCGGTGCGCCACCCTCGAGGAGGTGGCGGTAGCCCTTCTCCGTCATCCAGCGGGCACGTGCGAGATGGCTCTCCCAGGCCTGCCGCGCGCGTTCCGGTTCGCGTGCAGGGTCGATGTGCAGGACGATCTTCGCCACTTTCTCCCAGTGGGCGCCCTCGGCGTCAGCATCGAGCAGGCGAAGGTACGTAACCAGATGCCGCTCGTCGTAGCCGGTCAGCATGGCGGCGGTCGGAGCGAGATCGTCCACTGGCGGGTCCAAGGGTGGCGACTGCATCAAGGCTCCTCGGCGATAGCGTTTCCTAAACGTTAACACAAACCGGTTTTAGCGTTTCAAGATGGAACGCCTTTTTGCTCCAGCCGCCGCGGGCGCCGTCTCATTGAGGACCATCACACCGTGGCCGCGATCGGAATCGATGAAGAGCACGCCGGCGGCCTCGAGCGCGCGGCGGACCTGGTCGCGCGTGCTCTCATGCGTCGGGAGGCCGCGCTCGGACTCCAGGCGTTTGAGGGCGGTGAGGGCCACCAGGGCTTTTTCGGCGAGCATCTCCTGCTTCCAATTCAGCAAGGCTCGCGCCGCCCGCACTTGTCGGCCGGTGATCATTCATGATCACCTCCGACAGACGATCTGCGCGCACCAGGAAAACGACTATAATAGTCGCTTTCGGCCCAGGCAACGTGTCTGATAGCGTGGAATTACCGGTCTGTGAGGGTCGGTCGTCGAGGAGTCGTCCGGACTGATTCGGGAGCGGATAAGGCGCACGTTTTCGCCGAAGCGCAAATCCCCAGGGTGATTGCCGGCGGCGCGAAGACTGGGTCAGGAGGGGACGGCCGGGACGTCTGAAGGGACGAGAGCGATGAACGAAACCATGATATCTGCGATAGTGGTCGGCGAGCCAGCGGGCGCCCAGGTTGCGGCCGATGCCTTGCGCGCCTCTGGGATCCGAGTGCTTGGCGTTGTTGAGGAGGAAGACGGACTCGGACGCGCTCTCGCGCTGGCGCCGGACGTGGTCGCCATCTCCGTAAAGCGCGGGGCCGAGATGGCAGCCTACCATACCGGCCACGAAGCGGCGACGTCGGGGGTGGTGGCGCTTTTCGTTGTCCCAGCGTTGGGAACGCCAGTGGCGGAATCCTTGATGAATGCGGTGCCCGGCTCGATCGCGGTTGCGCTGCCGTTATCGCCGTCCGAAATCAGGGCAAGGGTAGCAGACGCGCTAGCGGCGCGAAGATCAGGGTGCGCTGTTCGACCGTAGGCGGTCGAGTGGCAACGTCTCGCGGAAGAGCCCCGCCCGGAGGTCCGGGCGGGGCGTCGGTGAGGATCCGGCTCAGTCGCCGTTGCGCTTGCTGGGGCGCGACCAGATGAGGGTGTAGCCTTCGCCGTCCTCGTCATCGAACAGGTTGGCGAAGATCGGCGCGTTGAAGCTCGGATCGTCGAGCTTGAGCGAGAGGTAGTCGCGGCCCTCGTTGGAGCGCTTCGACCAGGCGGCCCCGATCTCGGCCCGGCCCACATAGACCCGGTGGCTGGGGGCGTTCTCGTTGGAGCGGTTGGTCTCGGGCACGATGCGCACGCCCTTGGTCTGGAGGCTCAGGGTGACGATCTCGCCCTGGAAGTCGCTGCCGACCTTCTTGAAAGAACCGATGTTAGCCATGTCACTTCTCCTTGCTGATTTCGAGCCCGCGACCACCGCGGCCTCGATGGCGATCGACAGGCCGGGGACGATCGACGACGCACCCGCTCGCGGGCCGGAGCGCAGCGGAGGATGACGGCGGTGAGACTTTCTTGCCTCGCGAGGAATGGGCTTTAGCCCAGGGGAAGAAAGTCGAGCCGACGGCGTTGCGGCTCAGGCGATCGAGGCGCAGCCGGTCTTCGGCCAGATCAGGCCATCACGAGGCCAGGTGCGTCCGTGCTTGAACAGCATCCTCGGGAGAAGACCTGGCGGATGTCGGTTGTGCCGCACAAGATGTCGGACAGTGCAGGCGTAGAGAAAGAACCCGCAGCGTAGGAAAAGGCGGGGTCGCTTGCCGCAGAAACGCGTGACTGAACGCCTCCGCCCTTGTTCGTGTGGCGCCGGGTGATCGGTGCGGCAGGTTTTTGCGCTTCGACTGGCCGCAGCGTGCTCCTCAATCCGCGACCCCACGACGCCCGATTGTCGGCAACGGTCTTCGACGCGGCGGCGCGGCTCAGCCTTCGTGCGTAGCGGCCGTGAGAACCGGCTGTGGCGCATCCGTCGTCGCACCGCCCGGTCGCAGCGGAAGGGGTTCGGCGAGAATCGTCATGCGCGCCCAGGCCGTGCAGCCAATCATGATCGCACCGATCCAGGCGAAGACCTCGCGCCAGAGCAAGGACGGCACGCCGATCTGGGACAGGCCGAGCACGGCGTGATAGCCGGCGATCGCGGCGGGAATGGCGAAGGCGGCTGCGATGGCCGCACGCAGAGGGATCGGCTTCACAAGGGCGAAGGCGACCTGACCGACGCCCAGCGTCAGCGCTCCAACCACGATGCCGACAAGGAGTGCGCCGATGACGCCCGCGCCGCTATGAAACGCGGCCATGCCGGCGGTGAGGCCAACGAAGAAAGGCAGCGCGTAGACGGCGAGCGTGAAGATCAGCCAGCAGAACAGGCCGATCCCAAAAATGCTGAGGATGAGTCCGATGACAAGCATGGTGGCGCCTCCGTGACAAAAAGAGATGTGACGGTCGCGCCTTCCACCACCACCACGGCGCGGTCCAAACTATAGCCGAAGACGGCCTAGAATGGGAGGGCAAACCCGTCCCGACGGACGCCGCCGGCGTCCAGACTGGTCCGAGCAACCCTCCCAGATCACGCGGAGGAGGCGATGGCGAGACACCCAGAAAAGCTTGATTTCCCTGTGTCCCAGGTCCGGCGTTACTTGGAGCCGGGGCCGATCGTGATGGTGTCATCCGCGCTTGATGACAGGCGCAACATCATGACGATTGGCTGGCACACGGTGATGGAGTTCACATCGTCACTCGTCGGCTGCGTCATCGCCGGCGGGAACTACAGCTTCGACCTGATCCGCAAGAGCCAGGAGTGCGTGATCAACCTGCCGACGACGTCGCCGACCGACATCGTGGTCGGGATCGGCAACACGACGGGCGCTGAGATCGACAAGTTCGAAAATTTCGGCCTGACGGCGCAGCCGGCGACGCGCGTGAAGGCGCCGCTGATTGCGGAGTGCCACGCCAATTTTGAGTGTCGCCTCGCCGATGACGCGCTGGTCGACAAGTACAACTTCTTCATCTTCGAGGTGGTGAAGGCGCATGTCGCCAAGTCGCCGAAGCATCCGGAGACGCTGCACTACACCGGCGACGGCGTGTTCATGGTCTCCGGCAAGATCATCAGCCGGCGACGGCTGTTCCGGCGGGAGATGCTGCGATCGTGAGTGAGGTATCGATCAATGAGTTGCGACAAAAAAGAGAAGCTGCTTGCGGCCTATCAGAGTGCGACGCAAGCATTTGCGTCAGCGGTGGCAGAGCTGCACGCAAAGATCGGCACGTCGTCCCTGCCTGAGTACCAACAACTCCAGCGCATGACTGGCAATCCGAGACTCGCTTCCGAACGCGCGCGCCTCGAGCAACACGTTGCATCTCACCGATGCTGAGAGAAAGCGGCGCTCACGCGCCGCCTCCGCCGTGCTTCCAGACCGGGATGCCGAGCTTCCTCGCCTTGTCGGCAAGGTTGTCCTGGATGCCGGTGCCGGGGAAGTGGAGGACGCCGATCGGCAGGACGGCGAGCATCGCGTCATTGCGCTTGAACGGAGCTGCCTTCGCGTGCTTCGTCCAGTCCGGCTTGAAGGCGATCTGTGGCACGTTGCGGTTGCTCGCCCATTTGGAGGCGATGAGCTCGGCGCCCTTCGGCGAGCCGCCGTGCAGCAGCACCATGTCGGGATGCTTGGCGTGAACCTTGTCGAGCCGATCCCAGATCAGGTGATGATCGTTGAAGTCGAGCCCGCCGGTGAGCGCGATCTTCGGACCGGGCGGCAACATCACCTCGGTTTCGGCGCGGCGCTTGGCGGCGAGGAAGTCTCGGCTGTCGATCATCGCGGCGGTGAGCGTGCGATGATTGACGAGCGATCCGGAGCGGGGACGCCAGGGTGAGCCGGTGTGGACCTCAAAGTGTTCGGCGGCCTGATCGCGGAAGAGCTCCATGCTGTTGCGGCGCTCGGTCAGGGTGATGCCTTCTGATGTCAGCCGTTCGAGTTCGACGGACCGTACCTCCGAGCCGTTCTGCTCGCGTTGGCTGCGCTGCTGCGCCTGCTCGTTGTCGTCGAGTTCGCGCTCGATGCGATCGACGGCGCGGTGGAAGAGATTGACGGTCGACCAGAGCAGGTCCTCGAGGTCCGGTTCGAGGCGCGTGTCGCCCAGGGTCGAGACGAGTGCGTCGAAGATGTCGGCGACGGCGCCGGCCACGGCATTGCCTTCGGGAAGCGGCCTTGGATCAGGTTCGTCCTGGAAAGGACGGTAGCCATATAGCTGAAGTTCGTTGAGGACATGATCGGTCGGGGATGAGCTGTGCGTCGGTTCGAATTCGGTGTCGTCGTGGTCGGTCGTCATGATGAGGCCCTTTGCCGGAGCGGCCGCGCCCATCGCGGCCTTCGTGGCGATCAAGGGACCGGGAGCGGAACGGGCCTGCACCGCGGCGCTCTGCGCCGCGGCCGTAGCGCTAGCGGAGGACCGAAGGGGGCCGGCTATTTTGTCTCGCGATGTAAAGGCGGCTCCGCCGCCGACGGAAAATAGTCGGGCCACAAGGTTGCCGGGCCGGACCGCTTCTGGTCCGATCGCCCTCTAGAAGGCCAGGGCGCGGTCTCTGTCCGGCTCTTGGGGCCTCGCCAGACCGGCTATGGCGACACTCGAACCGCCGCCTTTCACCCCGTCTCGGCTGTCGCCAACAGCATGAAGCGGGCGACGTCCTGCGGGACGAGTTCCACCCGCAAGGCTGCTCGAAGCGCGTCGAGGCCGAAGGCGCGTAGATCCTCGTTGAAGTCGCCACGCCTGGGCGACCAGGTGATCGCCTCGACACCGGCCGATTGGGCGCGTTCGGTCAGAGCTGTCGCGGCCCCGTCGCCGGCCGCATCATGGTCGCGCGCGATATAGAGCCGGCGCAGCGGCGCCGGGAGCAACAGAGCGGCGAGGTGATTGGCCGAGAGCGCGGCGGCCATTGGCAGGGTTGGCAGCACGCAGCGCAGCGACAGCATGGTCTCGATGCCTTCGCCGGCCGCGAGCACGTCGTTCCCCACACCGAAACGCACGGCGTTGCCGAGAAGGTCGCCCATCGCACGTCGTGGCGTGTCGATCGGCGCCTTGCCCAGACGGATGGAATCGAACCCATCGGGATCGAGCCAGGTGCGGTGCGCGCCGGTGATGCGCCCGTCGAGATCGGTCACGCGGGCGATCATCGCGGGCCAGGTCTCGGTCGGCGAATGGTCGTCGGGCCGGTAGTAGCAGCGCGGATGGAATCGCAACGCGCCGTCTTCGTGCAAAGGCGTAATGCCGCGATTGCGGAGATACGTCTCTGCGAGTGTGCGCATCAGCGGCTGCGACATGGCGATGAGCCGCCGTGCCGCCTCCGGCGAGCCCGTCTGTGCAGGAAGTCGCGAAGGCTTTGGCGCAGATTCCGGCTCGCTGCGCGGCAGGCTCAGGAATCGTCGGGCCTCGTCGGCGACATCATGGAAATTGATAAGGCCACAACTCTCGCGAATGACGTCGAGCAGGTCGCCATGTTCGTGCGTCGCGGCGTCGGTCCACTTGCCGGGCGGTCCCTTCGGCGACACCGTCAGCCGTACGAACATGGATCGTCCCGGTGTGTTGCGCGCGTCGCCCACCAGCCAGTAGCGGCCTTCGCGACGACCATTGGAGAGGTAGCGACGGCACACCGCCTCGGCCTCGCGCGCGAGACGGTGTGCCAATTCGGAGGCATCGCGCGGCATCATGCGGTCTCCCGCTCGCCGATGCGCTCGACCGGATAACGATCGAGCACCTTCGCGACGACCTCGATGCCGCTCGTATCGGTCGGTACGAACATGCGCAGCTTCCAGGAGATGATCTCGTGGAAGAGGCCATAGGCTTTCAGCCGGTCGCGCATCGTGTCGTTGAAGCCAGACAGTTCGATGCGGTGCGCGCCCATGACACGGACGCGACGAAGCTGAAGGCCTTCGGCGAGATCGAGGATCATCCGTCCCTCCATGAGGGCGGCAAAGGCGGCGTCCGGCGTCAGCGTCGGCGCGTCGGCCGCGAGGGCGGTCGCCACCCAGGCGGGCGAGACCTTGCGGCCGATGATGCGCTCGCCGGCATCGGTCTGAAGCCGATAGACGCGCGTCGACTCGTTCGGCAGCCGCTTCCAGATCGGCAGGAGCAAACCCGCAACCACATGGATGGTGCTGTCGGTGAACTCGGGCACTTCGCCGAGTTCGGTCTGCCACGCCGTCGCGAAACGCTCGCGGTCGGCCTCCGTCCAGTGGCTTTCCGCCATCACCTTCAGCGGAAGGCTGTGATGCTCCATTGGCCGGATCAGGCGCACGCGGCGTTCGATCTCGCCGTCGTCGAGCATGAGGCTCGGCGCCGGGACCTGCACGGCGGCCCGTCCGGAGCGCTCGTTGATCAGCAGAACCGCGCGCGGATCGGAGAGACGATCAATAGCCTCGTCCAGCGTCACGGGGCGGTTGCGCCGGCGTTCGGTGATGGTGAGCAGCCGGGTCTCCGCGCCGGTGCCGGGATGGCTATAGATGACGCTCCGGTCGGTGACCACGAAGCTCTCGGCGCGCAGCGTCTCCAGACCGGCGTCATAGGTGCCTGACGCGATGGCGCCCTCGATGCGGGCGGTGAGCAACTGCTCGAACGCGGTGAACAGCACGTTCTGCAAGTCGATGGTCAGCGCCAGCATCCTGTTCAGGAAAGTTGTGATCGGCGGCAGCTCATCCTTGATGCCATTGGCATCCATGAGCTTCAGGCCGGTCGAATCCTCGAAAGTCTGAAGCGAGCAGCCGTCGACCTTGCCGCGCACCAGCAGATGATAGAGCTGGCGCAGCGCGTCGCGCCCGTAATGGCTCTCCAGATTGTCCTCGGGCCGGAACAGGCCCTGGCCGCCGGTCTGGCGCTGACCGCGCGTGATCGCGCCGAGCGTATCGAGGCGGCGCGCGATCGTGCTCAGAAAGCGCTTCTCCGCTTTCACATTCGTCGCGATCGGCCGGAATAGCGGCGGCTGCGCCTGGTTGGTGCGGTTCGTGCGGCCCAGACCCTGGATGGCGGCGTCCGCCTTCCATCCGGGTTCGAGCAAATAATGGACGCGCAGGCGACGGTTACGAGCGGACAGTTCGGCGTGGTACGAACGTCCGGTGCCACCCGCGTCGCTGAAGACGAGGATGCGCTTGGCATCATCCATGAAGGCGGCGGTCTCGGCGAGGTTCGCCGACGCCGCGCGGTTCTCGACCATCAGCCGATCGCCCTTGCGGATGACGCGGCGCGAGCGGCCGGTGACCTCAGCGACCATGTCCGTGCCGAACCGCTGCACGATCTGGTCGAGTGCGCCGGGCACGGGCGGCAGCGAGGCGAGCTTCTCGATGAGGCGGTCACGGCGGGCGACGGCCTCGCGGCTCTCGACGGGCTGGCCGTCGCGATAGACCGGCCGCGACGAGAGATTGCCTTCCGAGTCGGTGAACGGCTCGTAGAGCTGCACCGGGAAGGAATGGGCAAGATAGTCGAGGACGTACTCGCGCGGTGTGATGTCGACCTGGACGTCGGCCCAGTCCTCGGTCGGAATTTCCGCGAGCCGGCGCTCCATCAGTGCTTCGCCTGTCGATACGATCTGGATGACGGCGGCATGGCCGGTGTCGAGATCGCGCTCGATCGAACCGATCAGCGACGGCGTCTTCATGGAAGTCAACAGATGGCCGAAGAAGCGCTGCTTGGCGCTCTCGAAGGCGGAGCGTGCTGCCGCTTTGGCCTGGGCATTGAGCGTGCCGGACTCGCCGGTGATGTTCGCGGCCTGCATCGCCGCGTCGAGATTGTTATGGATGATGCTGAAGGCGCCGGCATAGGCGTCGTAGATCCGGACCTGCTCGGGCGTGAGCCGGTGTTCGACCAGCTCGTATTCGACGCCTTCGTAGGAGAGCGACCGAGCCGCGTAGAGACCGAGCGCCTTGAGATCGCGCGCCAGCACCTCCATCGCGGCGACGCCGCCGTCCTCGATCGCCTCGACGAACTCGGCGCGCGTGGCGAAGGGGAAATCCTCGCCACCCCACAAGCCGAGCCGCTGCGCATAGGCGAGATTGTGGACCGTGGTGGCGCCGGTCGCGGAGACGTAGACGACGCGGGCGTTCGGTAACGCATGCTGGAGCCGCAAGCCCGCACGTCCTTGCTGCGACGGCGCCTGATCGCCGCGCTCGCCCTTGCCGCCGACCGCGTTCTGCATCGCATGGCTCTCGTCGAAAATGATCACTCCGTCGAAGTCGGAGCCCAACCATTCGACGATCTGTCGGACGCGCGAAAGCTTCTCGCCGCGCTCATCGGTGCGCAGCGTGGCATAGGTCGCAAATAGGATGCCCTCGCCAAGCCGGATCGGTGTGCCTTGGCGGAAGCGGGAGAGCGGCGTCACGAGGAGCCGTTCCATGCCGAGCGCCGACCAGTCGCGCTGAGCATCTTCGATCAGCTTGTCGGACTTGCTGATCCAGACGGCGCGCCGCCGGCCCTTCAGCCAGTTGTCGAGCAGGATGCCGGCGACCTGGCGGCCCTTGCCGGCGCCCGTGCCGTCGCCGAGAAACCAGCCACGGCGAAAGCGGACCGCGTTCTCCGCATCGTCGCGCGCGGCGGTGACGAGGTCGAAAGTCTCATCGACCGTCCACCCCCCGGCGAGGAAACCGGCATGGGCCTCGCCGGCGTAGATGACGCTTTCGAGCTGCGCGTCGGACAGCAGGCCATCGGTGATGAGAGTTGCCGGGAGATGCGGCCGATACGAGGGCTTGGGCAGCGCGACCGAGGCCATCGCCGCGGACTGCACCAGCTTCGTCGGATGCGCCTGAGAGCCGGGAATACGGATCGACTGCAATCCGTATTCTTCATAAAGCGCATCCGTGAGACGGGCGCCCTCGGGCGGCGTCCACTCGACGGTCTCATAAGAAAGCTCAACGCCTTCGGGCTCCGCAATCGCGGAAGTCGAACGCCGCGCCGCTGTCTGTGCCAGATAACGGCGAACGGTCCGAGGCGTGGCGATACTGCTGATGGTCGGCCCGGCGAGCGATCTAGCGACCGGGCGGCGTGGCGGAACGTGTTCGCCGATCCAGGCAAGCAGCGTGGCCACGTCCGGCGCGATGCCAGCGGATGCCGGAAACCGCGCCGGGTCGGACGCGGGCACTTTGTCGATGACAGTAAGGCGCGTCTCGATCGTCGTGCCGTGCTTGGCATAGACCGCGCCGTCGATGGCCGCGGTGAAGACGACGGTGCCGCGCTCCTGCAGACGGGTGAAGGCGTCGCGCCAGGCCGGGGTCTCGGGGCCGAAGTTCGCGCCGGTAATCGCCACCAGCCGCCCGCCGTCGGCGAGACGCGCCAGCGCGGAGGCGATATGGCGGTAGGCGGCATCGGCCATCCGGCCGCTGACATTCGCCATCACTGAGAATGGCGGATTCATCAGCACGATGGTCGGCGTGATCGAGCGATCCAGGTGATCGTCGATCTGCGCCGCATCGAAGCGCATCACCGCGAGGTCGGGAAAGAGATGTGCGAGCAAATCAGCCCGGGTCTCGGCCAGCTCGTTGAGGACGAGCGCGCCGCCGGCGATCTCCGCGAGGATTGCCAGGAGGCCGGCGCCGGCTGACGGCTCCAGCACGCGATCGCCGGGCGCGATGGCGGCGGCGCGGAGCGCAGCGAGGCCGAGCGGGATCGGTGTCGAGAATTGCTGGAGCGCCTGGCTTTCCTCGGACCGCCGGGTGTGGGTGGGAAGAAGGCTCGCGACCTTGGTCAACTGCGGCAGCGCCGCGGCCGCAGAACCGGCTTTGCGGAAAAGCGCCTTTCCGTATTTGCGGAGAAACAGAACGGTCGTCGCCTCGCAGGCGTCATACGCGGTCTTCCAATCCCAGGCGCCCGCCGCATCGGAGGCGCCGAAGGACGCCTCCATCGCCGCGCGCAGGACGGCGGCATCAATGCGATGGCCTTGCTCGAGATGGGGAAGAAGGAGCCGCGCGGCCTCGGCGAGCTGCGGCGTTGGAGCACCCGTGCGGGCGCACGGGGTCGAAGCGACCGCTGGTGCGGCCGCCGTGGCGGAAGAATGTGACATGGGAAGAGACCTCGGGAGAGCGGGACACGGGCGAGCCGGCCGGTGCTCTCTCTGGACCGCACCGGCTCAAACCCGTCCCGGCCCGCCTCTCCCTCTCGTCATGCCGCCGCCCTCACGCCGCGCCACCACGCGATCCGCGCCTCGCGTGTCGCGTTCGCGAGCCGCAGAAACAGATCGCCGTTGCACGGCCGCGGCGCGCAGAAGCAGACGAGATCGCAACCGCGAAGCTCGTCGAGCGCGCGCAAGAGATGGTGCTGGTCGGCGAGCCAACGCTCGTGCTTCGCAATGACCGCGGCGCGGTCGCCGCCGGGGCCAATCCGGAACGGATTGCCCCACTTCGAGCCGCGCCCGATATAGACGGCGCCCGCCGGCACGCCTGAGTGATGCTTGTTGAGAACCCTGCACATGACCGATCGCCTCCTGATTCCGTTGCGACGGGCCGGCGACCGGATGCGGTCCAGGCCTGGCGGTCACGCATCGCGAGCGATGCGGAAACGGCTGGTCCGTTGACCGATGGGCCGCCGCGTCCAGACAGGTCACGGCGCGAGAGGTCAGGAGGCTGGATCATCCCGCAGGGTTGGAGACGGAGGCATGTAGGCGTCGTAGGGATTGCCTTCGGCGAGATGACCGAACGGCGTGAACACGAAATCCGCGCCGTCGCGACCGACGGCGCAAATGACGTGGCGGGTCTCGCCGGTCGCGGCGTCGGTGCATTCCATGAGCGCGAGGTTACCGTCGGCCGCGGCGCGGAGCAGCGTCTGAAAGTTGGCGCGTGCGTGATCGGGAATGCTCATCGCGAGCCTCGCTTTCCGCGACCGGATGACAAAGTCCGCGCGAGCCAGCCGCCCGTGTCGGTCCACGCGACCGTCTCGTGGGTGGCGAGATCGAGAACATGGGCGCCGCCACCGAAGGCATCGATGCGGGGCCGGGAGCATGTGTTGGCCCATTGAAAGCCCCAGCGTCCCTTGAGGTCGAAGGCGTCCGCACAACGAAGGACGAAGGTGATGACCGTTTGCGGATCGCCAGTGACGTCATCGCGAATCCACAGCGCGGTGCCCCCGTGCTCGGGCTGGATGGAGAGAAGAAAAGCTGCCGAAGGCGGGTCTTCCTGCGCGTTCTCCTCCATCAGCGCATTGTAGAGATCGAGCGCGCGCGCCGCGTTGTCGGGTGTGCCGACATCGAGCAGGCATGAGAAGTGCGTGAAGAAATCAGCCATGATGGCCTCCTGAAACGACGAAGCCCGGCGCGAAGGCCGGGCTTTCTGGAATTGCGGTGATTGGGGGAGATCAGCCGGTTGGGCCGTCGTGGATGCGGTCGTCGTCGAATTCGACATCCTCGATCACGGGGTGGCGGCCATCCGGGGCGACGCGATCGATGAAAGCAATCACGCCCTCTCGCCGCTCCTCGATGTCGATGTGCTCGGGATGGGCGCCGGACTCCATCGCGCGCTTTGCGGCGGCCTTGGCCTTGTCGATGGCGTCGGCATCCGACTCGGCTTCGACGGTGAAGCCGTCATAGGCGCGCAGCCAGAAGCCGATCTTGACGAGGTACTCAGTCATGGCGCGCCTCCTCGGTGTGTCTCGCCTCGCCATCGTCATCGTCTTCAAGGCGCGCGAACGCGATGCCTTCGGCGGCGGCGTATTCGACGGCAAGGTCGATCGCCCAGCGCCGGGCTTCGTAAAGCTCGTCGTTGAAGGACCCCCATTTGTGCCCAACCCGCGCGCAGCCGTCGCTGACGAGGCGCGGCAGTGCGAGATGATCGGCGAAGACCTCGCGCGCCTGTTCGAGCGTGTCCTCGACCGTTAGCACGAGGAGCGGATGCCAGCCTGCCGGATATTCGCAATCCAGCATGATACGCTGGGCGTCCTCGGCGTTCAGGTGCCCGCGAAGGTAGGCCCAGGCTCGCGACAGGCGCTCCAGACGATAGGCAGCGCGAAGGCGCCAATGGGCGGCGCGGCCCGCGACACTCCTGAAGACGACGTTGAATAGATCAAACACGGCATGCCTCCCTGATCCGAGACGCGAGATCCTGCGGGCGATTGAGCAGGTTGAGGGAGGCGAAGTTGTTGGGACCACCGTGGTAATCCCTGCGCCCCTCGCAGGTGCGGAACAGGATGCCGCTGTCATGGCCGGTGGCGGGCTGCGACGCCTGCACATAGAGACGATCGGTGTGTAGTGTCACCTCGCCGGACACGGCGACGCCGCCTTGGTTTGACCGCAGATCGTAGGCGCCAGGAGGCAGACCTAGCGCGGCGGCAAGCTGCTTGAGCTGGCGGCGGGCTCGGGTGTGAAACGCGCGCTTGGCGGGCGCGTCATAGGAAACGGGCCGCCGGAAATCGAAGGCGCCGGTGGGCTTGGACATGGTCGGAACTCCGAGAGCGGATCGCAGGCGAGTCCGGCGGCGCGCTCTCTTCCGACCTCCGGGCTCACCCGCCTCCCGGCCGGCCTCTCACTCTGATGCGGGCGGCACTGCCGCTGTGTTCGTGGTCTCCGCTTCCGGCTCCACGCCGCCGCTGAGCTCGGCTTCGGCGAGGAAGTCTTCCAGCAGGTCGTTGGTCGATTTGCCGACGATGGCGTCCCGCGTGATGAGGACGGCCATGCCGCCGAAGCCGTCGGGGCGCATCTTGCTGCAGGTGAAGGCAGCGACGACGCTGACATAGGCCAGAGTCGCGGAGCGCTTCACAATGTCTTGAAAGAAGAACTCCCAGGATGTGCCGCTGAGATCGAGATCAATCTCCGTCGCCTCCGCATCGGATGCCGCCAGTTGCTCTGTCACATGGAGGTGTGCGGCGCTGTCAATGTCTGGCGATGACGCAAGGGCGTTCTTCAATTCCGCCCGGGTCACCAGGATCATGCTCGACGGGCTTTGTTCTGCGGAGAAGTACCAGCCGCCGCCGTCGGGCTCGCAGTCGAAAATGCGCGACAGAAGGAGCCGCTCCAGCGGCGTCATGTCGGCGGTGGGAATGGTTTGCTGAACAACGGTCTGTTCAAAGTAATCGGCCATGACGGGTCTCCAGAAATGAAAAAGCCCGACGCGAGGGCCGGGCGTGGTGGGTGGATGCAGTGATGCGACGGAAGCGGGACGCTCAGTCCGGATCGCGTGCGCCGGCCAGGATAGCTTCGGCCTTGGCGATCGCGGCGTCGGCGCGCTGTCGCCAGGTTTCGCCGTCGGGCGGTCCGCCTTCGGGCGCGTGTGCGAAGAGCTTGAGGAGCCCGAGCAGTGTCTCGAAATGGTCGGCCCTACGCTGTACCGACTCGCCGAACTGCGACGGAACGGGAAGCGCAGTCGCGCGATAGGCGCTATCGGCTCCCGGCCAGGCACCGGTGACGTAGGTTTCGCCCGAGGATTCGAAGTCCTCCTTCTGATCGGACCAGTCGTCGTCCTCGATCGCGAGGCGGCAGGCCTGCGCGACCGTGTCGGCTTCATAGGTGCGCTGCCGATAGACGGGAAAGCGATAGGTAGCTTCGATGGTGAAGAACGGCATAGTGACCTCCTTGAAATGCGAAAGCCAGGCGCGATGGCCGGGCTTCGGGGTGAGCGGATCGGGTGAGCGGCGTCAGAGCCGCCAGGTGCGAACGAGGCGTTGTGCCTCGCGGTGATGCGTCAGCATCTCGCGATAGAAGCGATGGCGAGCGTTCCGGTGTGCCGGGTCGCAGCGAGCACGCGGCGTCAACTTTTTTGCAGCGGCGCGGACGACGGCACGCCAGCCGTCATGGACGGTGATGTCGAGGCGCAGATAGGTGCCGTACATGATCAGGCGCCTCCCGCTGCTTTGGTCGCGAAGGGACCGACCAGTTTGTGGATCGGTTGAGCCCGACCCATCCACGGTTCGGGCCGGATGCAGCGGACCCAATCGGCGAAGCTCGGGATGAAACCGAGATCCTCCATCACATGCTGTTCGCCGATCAGCCGCACGGGAACGACACGGCCAGTCGAGATGGTGATGGTCGCGCCAAAGAAGCGTTCGAGCATGAAGATGCCCTCGGCGTGGTGTCGGAGCGCTCGGTGTCGAAAGTCCGCCGTGATCGCTTTGGACTCGTCGAACCACTGATGCAATGGCAGGTAGTCTTCCGCAACCCCGCCCCATTTCTTCACTGAGGAGAGGGCGTGATGATAACAATGTCCCATTGCTGCCTCCTCAGAATGTGTGGGTATAGTTTTCGGACGCGGTGTAGCGCTCGTTGTAATCGAGCGTGATCGTCCGCTCGGCGACATCGAAGGTGAAGTCGCCATAGGCGCCGTCATTGTTTTCCCAGCCGCAATGCGTGTCGGTGAGAAGGTCGTAGACGAGACGATCGATCTCGTCGGCGACGCTGATGGTCGTGCGGTTGGGCGCCGGCTGGTCCCATACGGCTTCAGCAACCTCGATCATGGCTTCGGGCATGACGACAACGGTTTCGCCCGCCTTGACCTCGACGTTCTCGATCTGGCCGCTGTCGCCATAGCCATCGAAGCTGACGACGACGTGCGTGACTCGGGCGACCGCGAGCGCATCGAACAGGGCGGCCTTGTTGAGCGGTTGCAGCTCAGCATGCAGTTGCTCCTGGGCGGCACGTTTGGCCTCCCAGTCGGACTGGCCGCTGTCGGTAGCGGAACTATCGGAAGGATTCGTCATGGTAGTCTCCTGAAACGAAATCGCCCGGCGCGATGGCTGGGCGGAGTGAGGTGGATAGGGAGATGAGCGGGACGGCTCGTGCCGCCCCGCTCCTGGTCGTTACTCGGCGGCGACCACGGCCGGCTCGTCGGTCTCGTCCTCGCCGGCGCCGTCCTCGTCGTCGGCGAGAAAGGCGGGCAGTGCTTCGTCGTCGCCATCGGCGTCGGCATCGGTCGTATCGGCCGCCATCGCCTCAGAACCCCGGAGCGGCTCGGGCAGCCAGCCGGTGCCGTCGAGCAGCCGTTCGGCCTCCTTCGCCATGTCCGCCTTCTTCAGATGGTCGATGAGCTGCGCCGATTGCTCGCCCTTCGCCTCCCGCACCGCTTCGAGGATGCGAGGCTTGGTGACGCGGCCGAGATAGTTGTCGACCGTCGGCCGCCAGCCCGCATCGACCATGTCGAGCCCGACGTCGCGCGCGAGCCGGTCAGCCTGGACTAGACGACGCTGGACGCCGTGAACGGAGACGCCGGGACCGCCGTAGCGATCGCCCTTTTCATAGAGGGCGTTGACGCCGAAGGAGACGCAGTGCGCCAGCAACGCGCCCCGGCTGGCATCGTCCAGCGCGACGAGCCAATCCCACAGCGCAGCCTCGTCCTTCGGCATGTCGACCTTCCAGGCGTCGTGCCGTTCCGCGATGGCCTTGGCGGACGGGCTGTCCTTGAGGTCGGCAGACTGAATCGAGAAAAACACCTGCCGCACCGACGCTTCGAGGCAGTTGCCCGCCGCGCTGTGCTGGAAGCTGTCGAGGCAAAGCTTGTGCAAGAGCGCCGTCATGGCGACGTGCGGATTGTTCGCCACGGCATCCCGAAGCGCCAGCGTGCGGTACGCAGTCAGCTCGCTCACCAGCCGGTCCGGCAGCGGTTTCACGACGTCGTCCTCGTCATCTTCCGGCTCGGCCTGACCGCCGATGGTGATGACGGCACGTTGAACGGTGTCGGTCCCGACCGGCTCGGCGGAAGGCTCGTCGTCTTCCTGACCGGGCTCGATGACAGGCGCCTCGTCCTCGGGACGGACATAGCCGCGATCGACCAGGAGCTGGCCGTCGTGGTCGATGCTCACAAATACGCCGGCGCGGGCGATGTCGGCCGGATCGAAGATCTGGGGCCGGGTCTCGAAGGCTTCGAATGCGGTTTCGATTTCGCCGAGCCGCTGGTCCACCTCGTCGGGCAACTCGTCGGCATCCTGATATTGTGCCTCGAGTTGGTCGTACTCAGTGCGCAGCGCCCCGCGCGTGGCCCGCTCCTCTTCGGTGAGATCGGCCGGCACACCGTCGAGTTGGCGCAAGCCGTGGTCATGGCCATAGGGAAACTCGATTCCTACTGCGATCCACTTCCAGCCCTCAGCCGCGATAGTCTCGGCTTCCGCCTTCAGCTTGTCGGTGACCAAGGTTTCGAGAAGCGCAACATTCTCCAGCCAGCCGCCATCGTCCTGCTGAAAGAGATCGCGCATCACGACCCCACCAGCATTCTCATAGGCGTCGATGCCGATGAACAGAACGCGCTTATCGGATGCTCGGACCGTCTTCTCCGTCAGCATGCGACGGATCTGATACGGCTCCTGGCCGTAGGAGCGCTGGAGCGCGTCCCAAACCTGCTCCTGGCGCGCGTGATCGGTCGTCACGGTGAACGCCATGAGCTGTTCGAGCGACATGCCATCCTCGGCATAGATGTCGAGCAGCTTCTCGGAGACCGCAGCGAGGCGTAGCCGCTGCTTGACGACGTTCACGCCGACGAAATAAGCGGCGGCGATATCCTCATCCGACAAACCCTTCTCGCGCAGGGTCTGGAAGGCCCGGAACTGGTCGAGCGGATGCAGCGGCACGCGCTGGACATTCTCGGCGAGCGAATCGTCCTCGGCGAGAATCTCGGTCGAGGGATCGCGGACGACGCAGGGGATCGGGGCGGTCTTCGTCAACCGCTTCTGCTTGACGAGAAGCTGCAGGGCCTGAAAGCGCCGGCCGCCGGCGGGTACTTCGAACATGCCGGTCTCGGCGCCGTCTGTGTCGAGCACGGGCCGGACATTGAGACTCTGGAGCAGACAGCCGCGGCGGGCGATGTCGGCAGCGAGGTCCTCGATCGAGACGCCGGCCTTCACGCGCCGGACGTTCGACTGGGAGAGGATCAGCTTGTTGAGGGGAATGTCGCGCGAGGACGACAAGGTGATCTTCTGAACGGCACTGGCCATCGGGATTTACTCCGCGACGGGCGCCGGGAGACTCTCTCTCGGCTTTCAACCCGTCACGCAGACCGGCGCAGCCCTCTTCCTCTAGGCGACCGCAGAGTCGCACACCCGGGACTACGCCTTTGCGGGGATCAGGTTTTGCGTGACGGCCTTCCACCGCTGCGGATCGGGGCGATTGCGATCCGTTCGTCAGGACCGCGGGTTCTCGCCGGGGCGTCGCGCGAGCACCGCGACTCGACGAACGACGACGGGCCGCGCATCGGCGTCGCGCGCCAGGCGCTCGATCAGGGCGAGATCGTCATCGGAGCATTCGCCGCGCACTTCGATGTCGACCCAGTGACCCGCACGCCCGACGTGAGAGTCACGCAGGCGGTGATTGGAGCAGGTGTAGAAGCTCTCGTTCGGGTCGATGAGCCGAACCCGCGAGCGCAGAAAGAGCATCCCCGAGCCGAGATTGCCGCAGAACAGCAGTTCGTCGGCGGCCGTGGTCTTTGGTCCGCCGCCGACCTTGCGCGCGCCGATCTTTCGGAACGCTTCGTCGAAGTGCCTTGGGTTCGGCGTGGTCCGTGCAGATATTTCCTGGTCAAAGACCCAGGGCGGCCGCTCCGGATCGAGGCGGCCGAGTTCGATCTGGTGCAAGAGATCGGCGAAATATGATGGGTCCGCCGGATAGGGGCAGCTCCGCCAGAGGCGACGGACCTTTGCTCGCAATGCGCCGTCCAACGCGAACAGACGCCGGCGCACGTCACGCCAGCGGGCGGCGCGGTCCCTGCGGCGCTCGCGTTGCGCGTCCATCCAACCGATGGCGCGTTCGTGCATGACCGCGTCGACGGCTGGCTGCTCGACGGCGATCTGATCGGAGAAGAGGGGCAGCGCCTCCCGTTCGAGGCGCTGCTTGCGAGTGAGGGCAGCACGCTTGCGCGTGGTGTCCTCGAACGGGGTCGGCCGTGGCGAGCGGCGAAAGCGCATCATCGCTCTCCCCGCAACGCCGCGTCAGCCGCGCGCAACAGACGGTCGCTGCACACGATGTTGCCCGCCTGTCGCGCCGCCTCGGCGTAGACCGAGAGCGGGAACAGGCTCTCGAACAGAATGTCGCGTTCGATGCCCATGCCGAACGGCAGCCGCAGCGACGCCATTTCCGCGAGGCTGAACGATCCAAGCTCGGGGTCGCCAAGATCGGCAAGACCGAACAGGGTGTCGCCATCAGGATCGAGCTCAGTGGCGAGCCAGGTGCCGATGCCCAGAGGGTTGAAGAACTTTACGACGGGAACATGGTCGAGGCCGCTACGGCGACCGTTGGTGAGCAGACGCTCGCGCAACTCCGGGGTCAGGAGGATCATGCCGCCCTCCGTTCGCTGGAGTTCTCTGGGGCTGCCTTCTGATGCTCTGGCAGGAAGCCGAGCAGATAATCGGCGGCCTTGCTCGCCTGCGACGCGGCACGAACGATCGCGCGATTGTTTTCGCGGAGCACCTCGAGCCATGAGCCGATGTAGTCGGCGTGTCGTACGGTCGGGACGATGCCGAGCGAGGCGCAGCAGAACGCTGCGTTCATCTCCGCAATTCCTCGAAGGCGTACTTCTTCGAGCCGAACGAGCCTGAGAGATCGCGGTTGAGCCGCGAATGATGGCCGCTGGCGTGACCGAGCTCATGCAGAGCCGTGCGATGCCAATTGATCGGTTCGAAATAGGCTTGCGGGGGTGGGACCTGCACATAATCTTCGGTCGGCGCGTAGAAGGCGCGATTGCCGCCGATGCGGAAATCGATCGCGGTGGCCTTGATCAGCGTTTCGACCGTGGGTTCGATCAAGCCCGGTTCGGGCGGCGGCGCAATCATGGCGAGGTCTGCAGGCAGACCTTCGCATTGCACGAGGTTGAAGACCGTGAAGCGCTTGAGAAATGGAATGGCCTGGGCTTCTTCGCCGGTCTCCTGCGACCGCTTCTTCTCGTCGTCGGGCACGAAGCGATCGGCATAGACGACGGTGGTGCCGTGCTCGCCTTTCCGCACATTGGCGCCGAGCGAGAGCGTCTGGCGAAAGGTCAGCCAGTTCTGGGCAGGGAAGCCATGCTCGATCACAGATCCCCAGAGGATCAGCACATTGATTCCGGAATATTGTCGCCCGCTGGCGGCGTTCTTCGGCATCGCGAGCGGCGCCTTGGCCGCTGCCGTTCCCCAAGGCTGGACCCAGGGGACGCGCCCGGCCTCCAGCTCGGTGATGATCTTGTTGGTGATCTCGTCATAGAGGCTCGCCCGATCCGGGCCGGTGCGAGCACGAGCGGTGTTTCTGGACATCGCGGTTCTCCGCGACGGGCGCCGGAGGCCTCTCCTCCAGCCCTCAACCCGTCACGGAAAACCCGGTCTGCACTCTCACTCTCGGGGCGTTGCGGGGTGTCCCCGCAGAAGGGGGTGTGCCGGCGACATCGGCGCCGGCCAGGGGGAAGGCATTCCCCATCAAAACGCTTTCAGGATTGACGCAACTCCGCCTGCTGATTTTCGGCGCGGTCGAGCGCTATTAGGCGATCGGGCATGTCGAGCAGCTTTTTCGCGGCCGCGGTCATGGCCTCGCCGATCGTTGGGTAGGTTTCAGCAGAACTCATCGAAACCCCGCCCGGAAAAGTTACTGTCGCTTGGTAGCCGTTGCCCTTGGGGGTGGCGGAAAGGACGATCGTGGGTCTGGCCGTGCTTTGCATCGTCATGAGGCCGCCGCGCGCTTCCGCCTGTGACCGTGCGGTCGGGAAGCCACGGCGCCTTCGCCAGCGACATCACCCAGGCTTTGCAGTGTAAGTGCGGGCCGCGAGGGTAGTCTGATGATCAGTTCAAGCTTCCCGCCGACTGCCTCGACATAACTGCGCAGTGTCGAGAGATACATATCGGCTTGTTTTTCGATCTTCGAGACAGACGGCTGCTTGATATTGAGCGCAGCGGCGACGTCTAGCTGGGCCTTGCCGGCGATCTCCCGCAGTTGGCGCAAACTTTCGACTTCCTGCTTCAGTTCCTGATAGCGAGCCTCAATTGCTGCCTGCTCTTCCGCAGGCAACGAGGCAATGACTTCATCCAGCGTGCGGCCCATCTCGATCATTCCTTCCTTGCGGCTTTCAGGGTTTCCAGATGTGCGGAAAACCGTAAATCCGCCTTTGTGATAAGCTGCTGATAAAACCGCTTCTGGCTGCCGCCTGACTTGTCGCCGGCGACCAGCAGGATCGCCCTTCGTTCAGGATCGAATGCGAAGGCCGCGCGCCATTCGCCATCCGCGGCCTCAAAGCGCAGCTCTTTCATGTTGGGGTGCCTCGATCCCTTGAGTGTATCGACATAGGGCCGGCCAAGCTGCGGGCCGTACTCAATAAGCAGCTTGGCGGTGGCGGCCAACGCGACACGGACCCGTGGGTCGTACTCCAGCAACTCGACCTCAAAGGAGGCGTGCAGCCTGACTTCCCAAGTCATATAGCCTCCAAGCTATGTCAGGTCAAGGGTGCGTGGCGCCTCGGGTGAGGCCGCTGTGGACCGGCGACAGCATTCGGCCCAAGCGTCGAGGTCCTCGACGGCGTATCGCACCCACTTCCCGAACCTGTGGTAGGCCGGGCCGGTGTCGAGCGAGCGATAGCATTCCAGCGTATGCGCACTGAGCGCCAGGTAACGAGCCGCGGCCTCCGTGTCGACGAACCGGATCGGACCTGCGTCTTTCACGAACCTTGCGCGCCGAAGGATGTCCGGGCTTGGCCAGCGAGCTTGCGCCTTGTTCTGGCTAGACATGGCTCGCCTCCGGCGCGGTCGCATGTTTTGTCCCCGGCGGTACTGCGCGGTTGTCGCCCTTGCGATGACGGAAGGGGCGATAATTGCCGAGCTTTGTCCGCGACGCATACTTGCCATCCTCGAGGCCGAGCGGCTTCTCGCGCACGCCCGCCGACGGCTCATGCAGCGCCTCGGGGGCAGTCGGCGGCGGCACAGGGGCTTGCGTTGGCACTGGCGGAGCCGAGGGTGAAAGAACGGCGCCCCCAACCAGCGATTGGCGGCGCTGCGTCACCGCCTCAGCCGCGGCCCTGATGGGATCGTCCTCGGTGTGGACGTATCGCATGAACATGGTCACCGTCTTATGGGCGGTCAGCGCCATACCGACTTTGACGGGGATGCCGGAGTTGGCGATGTCGGTCGCGGCCCTGTGACGAATGCCGTGCGTGCCGATGTGCGGCAGGCCTGCGCGCTCGAGGACGCGCCGCCAGCCGTGCCAATAGGTGTGCTTCGACATCGGAAGATTGGGATCAAAGATGGACGGGCACACATAGGGAGAGTCCTCGAAGCGAGGAGCACTCTCGAAGAGGCGGACTGCCTCGGCACTCATCGGCTTCGACATTCCGCCGGTCTTGCTGTCCGGCCAAACGACGCGGCGGTTGTCGAGATCGACCCATGACCATTCCAGCATAAGGATCTCGGACATGCGGGCGGCAAACTCGAACTGCAGCCGGACCGCCAGGAGGAGGAACGGATGTTCGAGTCCCTCGGCTTCGGCTTGGTCGAGATAGGCGTAAAGCTGCCGAAGCTCGGCATCGGTGATCAGCCTTGTCTTCCCACGTTCCGGGAATTTGGGAATGTGCCGGCACGGGTTGGAGCCATCGGGCCGCATGCCCCAGACTTCGGCCATGTTGAACATCTTGCGGACGGCGGCCAGCACGCGGTTCGCGTTGGTGGGCGTCTTAGACATCTTCTTCATCAGGTTCGAGATGTCCGCGCGCGTGACGTCGGGCACCTTCATCTGCCCCAAATGGGGAATGATGTAGAGCTTGCCGTAGCCGCGGTTGGATTTGACGGTCGACGGCTTGTTGCGCGACTCCGAGTAGTCCGTGATGAACCGCTCGAACAGCTCCTTCACGGTTGGCGCTTGACGGGCCGCGCTCTTTTCGGCGCTCGGGTCCTTGCCCTTGCGGACATCGGCAAGCCAGTCTTGCGCGATTGATCGTGCTTGCTCGACGGTGATCTCGCCAAACTGGCCGACGGCGGGTTTGCGGCGTTGGCCGTTGTTGGCCACGTAGGCGAGCATGAAGATCTTGCGTCCGGTCGGCGTGACTTTCAGCAAGAAGCCGGGTATCACCGTGTCGCGCAGTTCGTAGGGCTCTTCCTCCTTCTGCGCCGCGTCGACAACGGTCTTCGTGAGCTTGAGTTTCGGCATTCCTAACCTCCGTTGAGGTCGGATTTCAGGTGCAGGATAGGTGCAGCCAGAAAGCCAACCGTGGCGTAAAACCGGCTAGGACAGGAACACCCAACTCAGCTAAAAGACCAGAAGGATCAGTTAGTTAGAGGGCTGTGGCGGCCTACCGGACAGAGATAGGATAGGCCCTCTGGGGCCTCTCAAAATCCAGTTCTGGTGACAGAGTGTCGGTTCGATTCCGACCGCCCGCACCATCCAAAGGATTGCCGTTATCGTGCGGTTGAGGTGGTCGATCTGATGAAGTCGGTTCTGGCCATTCGCCATGTGCATTTCGAAGACCTCGGGGCCTTTGGGACTGCGCTCGAAACGGCGGGGTATACGATCCGCTATCGTGAAGCGGGGCTGGACTCAATCGAACCAACCGAGGCTGATGCGGCCGATCTTCTTGTTGTCCTCGGTGGACCGATTGGTGTCTACGACGATGGCCTGTATCCGTTCCTGCGCGAAACGGCCCGGCTACTGGAACGCCACCTGGCTGCTGGCCGCCGTACGCTTGGTATCTGTCTCGGCGCACAATTGATGGCGCATGTGCTGGGCGCCCGCGTTTATCCCGGAACGGCGAAGGAGATCGGGTGGGCGCCGCTGTCCCTGACGCAGGCGGGTGAGCAAAGCCCTCTCAAACATCTGCGGGATATTTCCGTCCTCCACTGGCATGGCGACACCTTTGACCTTCCTGCGGGCGCAGCGCGGCTGGCGTCTACCGCGCAAACCCTGAATCAGGCCTATGCGGTGGGCGATCACGCGCTGGGGTTGCAATTTCATCCGGAAGTCGAAGCGCGCAATTTCGAACGCTGGCTGATCGGCCATGCGTGCGAGATCGCAAGCGTACCGGGCTTGTCCGTGACCGGATTGCGCGAAGATGCCGCGCGCCATGCGGGAATAACGGTGGCACGGGCGGTGGACCTGCTTTCGGATTGGCTCGGCATCGGGCCGGGCGCCGGTATTCAACCGAAGGTGAACGCATAGGCCTGCACGCCGGGATCGAGGAATTCGATCGTGAAGGTGTGATCCATGATCGGACCCTTTTGCCGGATCAGTTGATAGAGCCTTTGCTCGGTCACGCGTCCATCTCCCGCACTGTTGCTGTCAACGCCGTGCGCGTTTCCGGGGGGCGCACTATCCAGTGTCACGCGGAAACGGACAGGGGTTTTTCCATCTGCGGACCCAAGTACCAGGTGAAGATCGCGGGCATGGAAGCGGAACGTGATTTTTCCTGGTGCGGTGTTGAGAACGGCCATTTGGCGGCCGATTGTCCAGCGCCCGTCAAGGCCCCATTGATTAAGCGTCAGTTGTGGTGGCAGCGCGTAAGAGAAGGGCGTGTCCTGCCGGATGGCGCCGGATGAAAAATTCTCTGCCCGTGCGTAGCCGATATAGGTTTCTGGCGATGCCACATCCGATTGGCCGGATGCCTTTTCCGCGCCTGTGGCATTGGGGTTGACGATACCCGTTGGAACGTCGCGGTAACCTGCCTCCCGCAGGAGAGTCTGAACAATGCGTTCGGATTCGGCATAAGAACCTTCACCGAAATGGTGGGCACGAATACGCCCCTGCGCATCGACGAAATAGTGCGCTGGCCAGTATCTGTTGTCGAAGGCCCGCCAGATTGCGAGGTTGTCATCAATCGCAACCGGATAGGTAATGCCCAGATCGTACGTAGCGCGCCGCACATTGGCGATGTCTTTTTCGAACGCGAATTCCGGCGCATGAACGCCAATCACCACCAGCCCGTGATCCTTGTATTTTTCCGCCCATGCACGCGTGTATGGCAGCGAACGCAGGCAATTGATGCAGGAATAGGTCCAGAAATCGATCAGGACGACTTTGCCGCGCAGGGCTTGCGGCGACAATGGTGGGGAGTTGAGCCACGCGGTTGCGCCGGCAAGCGAAGGCAGTTGACCCTCGACCGGCAAGCTGCTTCCCGCGATGCGGTAGGAATGCGTTGGCGCTGCGGGGCGAACCGTATCGACCAGGGCTTGCTCGACCTTTGATGTGCTGGCGAGCGACAGGCGCGTCAGCAATCCGGTGTCGAGGCCGGATGCGATGGCGGCAACGCCAAGCAAGACAGCAATGCCAAGCCCCCGCCGCACCCACTCGCCGGCACCAAGGGATTGCTTCAGGGCCGCGAAAATCCGTCCCCCTGCCAGCAATGCGATAGCGAGAGAGCTTGCCGCGCCCGCTGCATAGGAAAGCAACAGCAATGTCGTATTTACACTGGCGCCCTGAATGGCTGCGCCCGTCAATACAAGGCCGAGTATGGGGCCGGCGCATGGCGCCCAGAGCAGGCCGGTTGCAACACCTAAGACAAGCGAACCGCCCATGCCGCCGGACAAGGATGGATTTTGCGTCAGCCGGTTGCCGAGTGCGACCAGCGGGCGTGTCAGCCAATCTGACACTGTGCGCGACAAAAGCATGAGCGCGAACAACGCGAGCAGAACCAACGCGGCAATGCGCCCATATTGATTGGCGCGAACGGCCCATCCGCCACCGGCCGCCGCCAGCGTTGCTATAATCGCGAATGTCAGCGCCATGCCCGCGAGCAGCGGCAATCCGTTTTTCAGGAATGGCCTGTCGGCACGGGCAAAGACGAATGGCAGAACCGGAAGAATGCAGGGGCTCAGGATCGTCAGAACGCCGCCGAGATAGGAGAGAACGAAGAGCATCTTGGCTCCCTGGGAGTCATGGCCGGAAACTACTCTGCCGAAGCCCTGCCCGTTCAGGCATCGGGGGTGCCACTACAATTAGCGCCCGGACAAGGCATTTCAATGCCGCGCATGGCGCTATCCCTTTCCCGTGCACGCATTTGTGATTATCAACGGCTTCGATGAACTATCGTCATGCCTATCACGCCGGGAATTTCGCCGATGTGGTCAAGCATCTGGCCCTGTTGGCCGTGCTTCTCCATTTGCGCAAGAAGGCCTCGCCATTTGCCGTGATCGACAGTCATGCCGGGCGTGGGCTTTATGATCTGCGAGGCGAAGCCGCGCTGCGAACGGGTGAGGCCGCGGCGGGTATCGGGCGGTTGTTGCAGCAGCCGGCCGGTCTGCCACCCCTGCTGGAATATTATCTGGATGTCGTGCGCGCCGCGGGTGATGGGCGCTATCCAGGATCGCCATGGCTCGCCGCACATCTTTTGCGAGACAGTGATCGGCTTATCGCTATCGAAAAGCATCCCGAAGAACTTGCGGCGTTGGCGGATGTGCTTTCGGTATGTGCACACACGCGCGCGGTGGCGGGCGACGGCTATGCACGGTTACCGGGCCTTCTTCCACCCAGGGAACGGCGTGGTACAATTCTGATCGATCCCCCCTTCGAAAAGGATGATGAGTTCGCGCGTGCCGCACAGACATTTGCGCATTGCTACAGCCGCTTTGCGACCGGCATCTATCTGCTCTGGTTTCCGCTCAAAACGTCAGCGCAGGCTGAATCTTTCATGGCAGAAATATTGAATTGCGGTGTTCGCAAGGCGCTGCGCCTGGATATCGAAGTGGCTGGCGCGGGTGATGGTGAAAAGAGCCGCCTGCGCAAGGCCGGGCTTGTGATCGTAAACCCGCCATTCGGGTTCGACGCTCAGATGCAGGAAGCGGGTGCCGCCTTGGCGGACCGTCTTGGTCCCGATGCGCGGCTTTCTCTGGTATGGCTGGCGGGCGAGGGGCTTTGATCCAGCAGGCGCCTTGCATGGACCGGTCGGTCAAGCGCGCTATGCTTCTCTAAGCTATTGTAGAAAATAGATTATTTTCATAGCGAGTGCCGCCGTCTGGCTTTGGCGCAACCGCTTGCAGCGGACGGGCACCGCGGATATGGTCCGGCCCCTTCGGACAGGTGGTCGAGTGGTTGAAGGCACCGCACTCGAAATGCGGCATACGGGCAACCGTATCGTGGGTTCGAATCCCACCCTGTCCGCCAGCCACCCCTGTAACTCGTCTCTGAAGTGATAGTTGGCCTGCAACGGGCGGCTGCGGCGGGGTTTTTGAGAGACATTCTTGTTCTGTCGGGCGTGACGGGCTGTTTCGGAGGCTGGTGTTAGGGGCCTACGGGGTAGCTGTCTCTTGCCTGCAGGAGCAAGGTTGGGTTTGGTGATAACAGGGAATTTTCTGCAGTTCTGGCCAAAAAACAGGGGTTCGAAAGGACCATGCCCGAAGGCTGATCTTCTTTGCCTTTGTGTTTTAAGGGCTTGTGAAGGCGTTCGGCACTTTCCTGTTATTGTGCAGAACAGGATGCACTGTCTGCAATATCAGGATGAGAACGCGCCGCAACAGGGGCTGTTCGACGGAACAAGGGGGCGCGGGTGTGTTCGCGGTGATGTTGTGATCAGGGATTGGCGGTGCATGCATACATGCCTTCGCCGGAAAGCTCTTCACCTCTAAGCAGAGCGGCTTGCGCATGCCATGAGAGCGGGATCGGATTTGCCATGAGCTGTGACAGCGTGAGGCCTGGTGGCTGGCGGCCGGCGAGAATGGCTTTTTGCAGATCGGGAGCGAGGAATGCGAGGCGGAGCAGGCGGCGTTCATAGGGGGAAGCCGGAACGGCATCAAGAAACGGAAAGCCCTGTGCGCCATGCCTAACCAGGGTATGCGCTGCGCGCAGGGCCTTGATCAGCACGCGGTCGGGCCGTGCGGGGGAGGTCTTGCTAGCGATGATCCATGTGCGCCCACCCCTAAGCTGCACGCGAACAGGAACCACAAGGCGAAGTCTTGAAGGATCTGCGGGATCGACGGCGGCGTGCTCGTCATCGCCGATCCGGCTTTGGACTTCTGGAAGGTAATGAGCCGGCAACAGGATTTGCAGTGACCGGGGATGGACTTCGAGGCGAAGGATCAGTGTCAGCGGGTCGGTTTGTGCAGATCCAGTGGTGCGGTGGACAATATTGGTAAGCTGTGTCTCGAGTGCTACGGCGGCCACGCGGCGGATGACATTAGACTCTCCAGCCGGGCGGCGTCCCTGCTGCAGGGAGGCCGAGACATAGTAGCGATAGCGCTTGCCACGTGCGCCTTTGGCGAAGGTTGGTGACATCGACTCGCCGTCGCAATCGAATATCCGACCGGTCAGCAGAGCGCCGGCAGTCTGGCGCGTGCTAGTGAAACGGCGGACGTTGGAGTCGAGCATTTGCTGCACGGCCTCAAACTGGTCCGCATTGACAATGGCCGGATGCATGCCGGGATAAACCTTGCCCTTATGGGCGATCATGCCGAGATAGGTGCGGTTGCGCAGCAAATGAAACAACGCGCCCCGGCTGAAGCGCTTGCCGCCAACCATCTTGCCTTTGCGCGTGAGGCGCGACTTGGATCGGATAGCGTGCGTGTCGAGCCAGCGTTCCAAGGCATGGACCGAACCAAGCTCGAGGTAGGTCCCAAAGATGAGGCGGACTGTAGCAGCTTCGGCTTCGTTGACGATCAATGCCCGGTCTTGAGCGGGGGCGTCATAGCCGAGTGGCAATGTTCCCCCCATCCACATGCCTTTGGCTTTCGAGGCTGCGATCTTGTCACGGATGCGTTCGCTGGTGACTTCGCGTTCGAACTGGGCAAAGGACAGGAGCACGTTGAGGGTCAGCCGCCCCATAGAAGTGGTGGTATTGAAGGCCTGGGTGACGCTGACGAAGCTGACATTGTGACGATCGAATAGTTCGACCATGCGGGCAAAGTCGGCGAGAGAGCGGGTGAGTCGGTCAATCTTGTAGACGACCACGACGTCGATCTTGCCGGCGGCGATATCGGTCAGCAGGCGTTGCAAGGCGGGGCGTTCCATGGAGCCCCCGGAAAAGCCGCCATCGTCATAGGCGGTGGCGATGGTGCGCCAGCCTTCGCCGGTCTGGCTCACAACATAGGCGGCGCAGGCTTCCCGCTGGGCATCGAGGCTGTTGAACGCCTGTTCGAGGCCTTCTTCGGTCGATTTGCGGGTATAGAGGGCACAACGCCGCAGAGCTTTTGTCATCGGCGTGTTCCCCGCAATCCGAAGAAGCGCGGCCCGTTCCATCGGCTGCCTGCGATCGCTGTCGCTGCGGCGGATAGGCTTCGGTAGACCTTGCCTTCGAGGTGGAAGCCGTCTTCGTGGACCACGACTTCGACAACCTTGCCCTGCCATTCGCGGCGAAGCCTTGCGCCCACACCCAATTCGAGGCCTTCGCTCTGGATACGTCCGCGCTTGCGCAGCTGACGGCAAAGATTGGGGTCGAGGCCTGCGGAACGCAGTGCCTGGATGCGCCAGGCGAGGGAGAGGCGCAGCAACGCGACTGATCTCAGTTTTGGTGGCGGACCGAACCGGGCCCGCCACGCGGCGCGCAGGCCCTCTAGATCGAGGTGACTGAGCTTCTCGATGTCTTCTTCGATGCCACTTGTGCACTCCATCAGGCGGCCTCGATGCGATAACGGCGTTCGCCATCGCTACGCTGGGAAAGAATCTGGTAGCCCTTCTTCTTGAGGGCACCGGCGAGTGCACCGCGAACCGAGTGATGCTGCCAGCCGGTTGCGGTGACGAGTTCTGCGAGGCTTGCGCCTTCCGGCTTTTGCAGAAGCCTCACCATCCGATCAAGCTTGGTGGTTCGCGCCGCCTGTGTGGGCGGTTCTGGCGCGAGCAATGCGGTGTGTCCCTGCAGCTTGGTGCGGGTCCGCCTGGTTCTTTTGAGTGTCATGGATCTCTCCCGGGTTGGTGCGACGCTCCTCTGCGCCGCTACCAGGAAAGGCCCGGAAGCCGGGCAGCAGCAGCAACGCTCTTCCTGTGGGTGAAGTCCAGTCATGGTGGAGGATGTATTGCCGGAGGCGGTATCATTCCGGGTAGGGACCCAGACTTGGAGCCGTAGTAATGCTGACAGCTGCCACATCTTCGACAGAACTCGTGATTGTCTATCGGTGCCCTGACGATCTGGTTCCTGACCCGCGCAACGCCCGCACCCATCCGAAGCGGCAGATCGAGCAGATCATCGCTTCCATCCGTGAGTTCGGCTTTACTAATCCCATTTTGGCCGATCCTGACGGTACCATCATTGCAGGGCATGGGCGGCTGCTGGCGGCCAGATCGATGGCGCTGGAGCAAGTTCCCGTGATTGAGCTGGCGAACCTCTCTGACGACCAGAAGCGGGCGCTGCGGATCGCCGATAACAAGATCGCGCTTGGTGCGGGCTGGGATCTGGATCTGCTCAAGGTGGAGTTGTCCGATCTGTCCATCAATCTCGATCTGACACTCACCGGTTTTTCCACCGGCGAGATTGATGTTCTACTCAATGACAACGAGGATCCGGCCGATGACGTCATTCCGGCGGTTCCGGCCACGCCCCGCACCAGGCCGGGCGATATCTGGATATTGGGTGAGCATCGTATCGGTTGTGGTGATGGCCGCGATTCTACCTTCCTCAGGGCAGTCGTGGGAGGGGACAGGAGTGTGGATGTTGCGTTCCTCGACCCGCCATACAATGTCCGCATCAATGGCCATGCCAATGCGAAGGGACGCCATCGCGAGTTTGCGATGGCCTCTGGCGAGATGAGCGGGGAAGCATTCCGGACCCTTCCTTGTCGATACGTTGGGGGCATGCGCAGGCGTTTCCCGCGATGGTGCCGTCCACTTCGTGTGCATGGACTGGCGGCACATGGATGACGTCAGTGCCGCTGGCCGGACGATTTATGGTGATCTTCTGAACCTCTGCATCTGGCACAAGTCCAACGCCGGGATGGGTTCGCTCTATCGCTCCAGGCATGAACTCATCTTTGTCTACAGGGTCGGCAAGACGCAGCACTTTAACGCAGTTGAACTTGGCCGGCATGGGCGCAACCGGACCAACGTCTGGGACTATGCCTCGGTCAACTCGCTCAAGGGCAGCCGGCGTGAGGATTTGGCGCTGCATCCGACGGTCAAGCCGACGGCGCTAGTTGCCGATGCAATCCAGGATGTGACGCGGCGCGGAGATATGGTGCTCGATATCTTCCTAGGCTCGGGAACCACCCTGATTGCAGCCGAGCGTGTCGGACGGCGGTGCCGCGGAATCGATATCGACCCTGGCTATGTCGATGTCGCGATCGATCGTTGGGTGGCGATGACCGGCAAGGAGCCGCAGCTTGTGGGGGATAGAGACCAATGAGCGGGGCCGGCGCGAAAGGCCCGCCGGTTGCACACCGTTTCCGGAAAGGTACGAGTGGCAATCCGAAGGGCCGTCCCAGAGAAAGTACCCCTGAAACTGCCCGGTCAGCCTTTGATATCGTTGTCGAGAGGACGCTGACCATCACGCGTGGCGGAGTGGAACGTGACGTAACCCTGGAAGAGGCCCTGCAACACCGCACCTATCAGGATGCACTGGCAGGCAATCGTCCTGCACGTCGGGAAATCCTTAGAATGATTGCGAAGCGCGAGAAATGGCTTTCCAGAAAACATACTAAGGTGAACAAGCTGGTTGAGCGCAAAATTGTATCATCCGATCCGGACAACGCCCATCAAGCTCTGCTTCTTCTCGGTATAGCGAGGCTTGACCCCAAATGGGCTGGCGACAAGCACGATGAGTATGAGCGACTGCTGCTTGAGCCTTGGGCCGTACAAGCGGCCCTCCGCCGCCGCAGGGGTGGCCACCGCCTCACGGACAAGGAGAAGGCCGAGATCATCCGTTGCACGTCTGATGCGGGCACCTTGCGCTGGCCCCGAGGCACCACACCATGAAGTCGAGCAATCCGCCCAGCAGGCATAGCACCGGCTATCGCAAGCCCCCCGCTACCTGCCGCTTCCCCAAAGGCCGGAGCGGCAATCCAAAGGGCCGCCCCCGTGGCCGACACAGTGAGGCGCCTTACGAGGCCGTTCTTGGTCAGCTGGTGACACTGCGGGAGTGTGGCGTCGAACGCCGGGTTACGGCAGCGGAAGCTTTCCTGCTGCACATGGCTAAGCGCGGTCTCGAGGGCGATGGTGCTGCTGCGCGGGCAGCTATGACCGCAATCGAGGAGGCACGTGCGAGACGATCGGACCAGGATGATTCAGGAATAGAAATGATCGAGGTTGTTGCCGTTGCACCTGGCAGCGTCAACACGGCGCTCCAACCACTCCGCATGGCGCGAATGCTCGACCGCTATCGCGACACCGCGCACATGGCTCTGGAGCCCTGGATCGTCGAAGCAGCGCTCGTTCGTCTTGACAGGCATCTCTCCATCACGGAGCAAGTCATCGTGTTGCGCGCCACCCGCACACCCGCAAAGGTCAAATGGCCAGATTGGTGGAAGGCCAAGGCGTAAAGTTCAGGTCATGACCATCCGCCATCACGCGCTAAGCTCCAGTGTCGTTCCCGCGAAGGCGGAAATCCATTTTATCCTCCTCGTATGCCGCCGGAATACGGGCAGTACGGGACGTCCGGGCGATTTTATCATGATAATATACACTATAGATATTTGCTTTATGCCATCGGCAATCAGGCTGTATCTTTCTGGGCGGTTGCTGGCACGGTAGGAGGTATTGCTATGCCGCTCTGGCAGATTCGGCCCGTGGCGAGTCAGAACGATCCGCGCTGGCAGGGACGCCGGATTTGGAAAGAGGTTATTGTCCAGGCAAAAAGTGCGGCTTTCGCGCGACTGATCGCATCCGAGCTGGATAAGCCGGCAGTTCCGTATCGAAGCGGTAATGAATCATTGTGTTTTCGTAGTGGCTTCGAAGATGAAAGGCTTTATTGGGTTCGCCGATTGGATGCGGCGGATGCGGCGAGTTACGAAACCCCGAGCGGGCGTGATGGTGTACTCATAGCGGTGCAACGGACACACCAAGCTGAATCAGAGGTTAATGGCGAAATCGGCGAGCGCGTGGCGAAAGCGGCTGGCATTTATACTAGGACGCGCTATCCCGATGAGAAAACGCGCAGGCAGTGGGAAGGGGGAGTACGGGCATGAACGCGATGAGAGCTCTACTCTTCATCCGGTGGCGGTGGACTAGAGAAACGGCGGCACGATCAAGGCTATTAGCGTGGCTGTGAGCCAAACCAAACTCCGAAGTCATGCCGGAAGATCAAAGAATCGATGGCCGCGCACACTCGGAACGAACACCGCTATTGCAAACATCAGAGGGACCGCAATCACTCGGTTGATGACGACGGCTAAAACAGCATCGCAGTAGGATCGATGTTACTTGCAGCTAGGAGCGTGTCGTCCAATGTTACGGCACTAATTGTGCCACAAAATCCAGTAGCGCGGCTGGTAATTCTAAACTATCGCGCAAACCGAAAGCTTTTGCCACTGCATAGATCTGGCGAGCGCGAGAACGGCCAGCAATCCTGTGCTGGTAACGCTTTGCTCTTACCACTTCGCAACCGCCAGTTGGACCCCGCTGGGATGGTGCGTTAGGGCGTCATGCTCACGGCGGAATAGAGCCGCGCCCGATCGTCTAGGAACTTAGGGCGATGCGCAAAGTTGCGAGAATGCCCGTGACACCAAGCGCGAAACAGCCGAGCCGCACCACGACCAACGCGACGAATTTTGCGCCGGAATGGACATAGTCCTCGATAATCACCTGCAAACCGAGCGCGGCGTGATAGAATAATCCGATAAGCAACAACGTCATCAGGATGCTGGTGACGGGATTTCGCATCCACGCGGTGAAGGTTAGGTAATCCGCTCCAGTGTGCGCGATGATCGCGGCGACGAACCACAGCGTAAGCGGAACAAGCCCGATCGCCGAAAGACGCTGTGTCCACCAATGTTGGACACCATTGCGAGCAGAACCTAGTCCGATTGCGCGCGCGAGGGGTGTACGCATGACTTGGCGTTCCATCACACTACCCTCCTATATAGAGGCTCGCGATCCAAACAACCGCCGTTACGACGACGCTGGCGACCACGACTGTCCATCCCGACAGATAGATCGTCCGGAGTTCAAATCCGTGTACGGTGTCCCATACGAGGTGACGGATGCCGCCGAGAAAATGCAGAAAAAAGGCGAACGTACACCCGAGCAGTATGACCTGCCCTACCCAGGAGGCGAACGCACTGTGCACTACCACATAGGATTGTGGCCCGGCGGCCGCAGCGAGCAGCCAGAGTACGAGTCCAACGGCGGCGACGCTCAGGAGCCCACCGGTAAGCCGGTTAAGGATCGAAAGGACCGATGTCAACTGAGGCCGATACAACTGGATGTTGGGCGAGAGCGGACGCTGCCGCGATGAACTGGATACCATTGGGCTACCTCTCGCAGCGCTCAGCTTTGACGTTCGATCATCATTTTCTTGATTTGCGCTATCGCCTTGCCGGGATTCAAGCCCTTCGGGCAAGTGCGTGTGCAATTGAGAATTGTATGACAACGGTAGAGGCGGAAGGGGTCTTCAAGCTTATCGAGGCGCTCTGCTGTTGCTTCGTCTCTGCTGTCCGCCAACCAACGCCAGGCTTGGAGTAGAACGGCAGGTCCGAGAAAGCGATCACCGTTCCACCAATGACTCGGGCATCCAGAGGTGCAGCAGAAGCACAGGATGCACTCGGAATAACCATCGATTTGGCTGCGCTCCTCGGGTGATTGGAGGTGCTCACGCTCAGGCGGAGGGGTCTTGGTCTGAAGCCATGGTTCGATGGCAGCGTACTGCGCAAAGACGTGCGTTTGATCGGGGATCAGATCCTTGATGATTTTCATGTTGGCAAGCGGGTAAATCTTTGCAGGGCTTTCCATGTCGGAAATAAACCTTGTGCAGGCAAGCCAATTCGTACCGTCCAGGTTCATTGCACAGGACCCGCAGACCCCCTCGCGACAGGAGCGCCGAAAGGTTAGCGTCGTGTCGATCTTATTTTTGATCCAGATCAGCGCGTCGAGCACCATCGGCCCACAATCGTCGCGATCGACCTCATAGGTGTCCAGACGCGGTCCGCGTCCTGAATCCGGATCGTATCGATAGATTTCAAAGGTCTTCGTGTGCTTTGCGCCGATGGGTGCGCGCCAATTCTTACCCCGCTCAATTTTCGACCCTGCCGTAACACCAAAGTTCGCGGGCATCGGGAATCGCTTGAACAGATGGTTGCGCGAGACTTGGCTGGATGACTTGATGATCATCGTTTTCTCACCCCTGAGCACATGACGCAAATCACAAAAGTGACGTATATGGCTTAGTAATTCAAATTACGGAAACGAATGAGGTTTCGTCCGATCAGATTACGATGGATTTCGTTGGCTCCAGAATAAATACTCGCAGCCCGGCTTGCGAAGTATTTTTCTGTAGCAAACCGATCCAGCTCATATGTGTCGCCCCCATGCTCCGTACAATCCATCTTGGCAGTACGATACTGCCCCGAAAAGTCAAAAAGTAATTGCGCAATACGCTGATGGAGCTCTGTTGCAGTAACTTTCATTAAAGATGATGCAGCCTCATCATCACCAGAAAGGCGGTTAGCGTCTAAAAGGCTTAGTTCTAGGCTTTCGAACGCGGTAAGTTGAATCTCGACCTCCGCCTTCTGTATCGCTAACGCAGTTTTTCTCCAGCCCTCTTGAGATTCACATTGGCGTTCAACCGCTCGCCATGCGCGGCGCAGTAACCCGGAATTCGTGTTGTTTGAGCGTGCCATGCGCATTAGATGCTTCGCAACCGACCATCCCTTATGCTCTTCCCCGACCCGGTCCATCACTGACACCGCGACGTCATCGAGGATCACCTCATTGAATTCATGCTGTCCATCAATCGTCATGATGGGTTGAACTGAAATACCTGGTGTCTTCATATCGATAAGCAAGAACGTGATACCTTCCTGCGGCTGCGGAAACGTACCTGTGCGGACGAGTGCGAACATATGACTCGCGATATGCGCACCCGTTGTCCAAAGTTTTCTGCCATTCACAATGTAGAAAGTGTCATTGTGTCTTGCGCGCGTTGTCAACGCCGCAAGGTCAGAGCCTGCGGCAGATTCGGAAAATCCCTGGCACCATAGATGATCTCCGGAAAGAATAGGCGCAAGGTAACGCTCTTTCTGTTCGGCTGTACCCATAGTCATGAGGAGCGGCCCAATACTGCGCAAGCCAGCCGCGAATAAAATGGGCGCGTCTGCTTTTGCGCATTCCCGATCGAAAAAGAGACGTTGAGCGACACTCCATCCTGTGCCACCAAATTCGACAGGCCACGCAGGAGCTATCCACCCCTGCCTGAAGAGGCGTTTGTGCCAGAAGCGGCAAGCGGTGATTTCAGAATAGACGCCCGTTGTCCGCCGTCCGGCTTCGCGCAGCTCATCGGTGAGATTTAAGTCAAGAAAATTACGAACATCGCGTGCGAAATCAGCACTGACCTCCGTATGTCGGGTGCCTGCAAGAGGCACGTCTACCGACAGGAGCCTGTTATGCATCATAGCTCTCCTCTGAGGATCGTATATTCGAACAGCGCTAGTCACAACTGCAATAGGCTGAACTCGCAACGGGCTAATAGTTATTGCAATTCAAGTTATTGAAATTACATCATCCATGAAATTAAAGGGTCGTTGATAATTTGGGATGGTAGGAGACATCGCTATGCTGCTCTTGGGGGTTCTCCTTCGGTAGACCGGAATAATTCCCCGCTTGGTGAACTCTGCGGCTTTAAGAGGTACGTATCCGCGTGCTGCCGGAATCCCGATCGCGAGATTTTTCCTATCTCTCTTCATCTGAAATTTATCGTGGGTAACGCGCACATATGTCGTGGCCTTTAGGGCTTTGGCCTCGAAGATTGCGTGTATCCAAGATGACCGGCGAACGCTTTTCGTGCGCCCTTGCTGCCACGAACTGACCGAGGCCAAACACTACTGAAATGCATTGCCCGGCTTGAATCCCAGTTTGCGGAACACGATGGCGGCTGGGCAGAATCCTGTGAACGCCGCCTGCAACATGTTGAGACCCGCAAAGGCGCTGAGCAGAAGCCACCAAGGCGAATACGTTTGCGCCAGCGCCAGCCCAGCCAGGACGACCACGCCGGCAAATGCAAGTACTGCTTTATCGATATTCATTGCGGTTCGCCTTTTTCCTGCACCATTGTCAGGCGGTGTATTCCCAACCCTTTCATGAGCCAGCGCTCGTAGAATGGCTCGCTTTCACCGTGCCGAAGCTTGTGCAGGAAATATTTCTCGAAAGCGATTTTGGCATAGTGAACCCATCTGCCTTCCGCGGCCCAATTCACGTTGCGCGGCGGAATCTGCGGCTCGGCTATGAAGGCGACGCCGCCGTCCCCGAAATCGGCAAGGCAGACCGCGTTCCACGTCGCTTCGGCTTTAGCTGGCTTGCCGTGCAACAGCGCGCCGATATTCTGTGCCGTCGCTGTCACCATGGATTCAATCATGAACCCGGTTTTGGGCACGCCGACCGGCACTAATGTCGACCCGACAGGCGCGATGGCAACACAGACACCGATAGCAAAGACATTGGAATACTTTGGATTGCGCTGGTTTTTATCGATGACAATGAATCCGCGTGGATTGGTAAGGCCCTCGATGCCACGCACCGCTTCCACGCCACGGAAGGCTGGCAGCATCATGGAATAGGAAAAGGGCAGTTCGTGCGTTTTTTTCAACGCGCCATCTTCGCCGATTTCATCGACGGTCATCTTGCCGGCTTCGATGTGCCGCACCTTTGCGTTGGTGATCCACTTGATGTGCCGCTGCCGCAACTCGCTTTCCATCAGGCCTTTCGTGTCGCCGACGCCATCGAGGCCGAGATGTCCTATATAGGGTTCCGGCGTAACGAAAATCATCGGCACCTTATCGCGAATTTTGCGCTTGCGAAGTTCGGTATCCAGGATAAAGGCGAATTCGTAAGCCGGTCCGAAGCAGGATGCGCCCTGAACCGCGCCGACCACGATCGGGCCCGGAGTTTTCGCAAACACTTCAAGCGCCGCGTTGGCTTTCTCCGCATGATCCACATGACAGACGGATTGGGTGAATCCTTCCGGGCCGAGGCCATCGACCTCGTCGAAGGCAAGTTCCGGTCCGGTTGCGATCACGAGATAGTCATAGGTCAGCGAACTGCCGTCACTCAGTTCGATCCGGCTTTCCGCCGGGTGCACACGCTTGCAGCCCTGTGTCATGTATGTGATGCGCTTCTTCGCCATCGCTTCGGTCAGATCGATTTCGATTTCGTCGCGTTCGCGCCAACCGGCTGCAACCCATGGGTTGGAGGGCACGAAGTGATAGCGCGGCTCCCGGCCAATCAAGATTAGTTGATCGCCGGGCCTCATGACAGGCGCCAATTCATAGGCCACAAGGCTGCCGCCCAGGCCCGCCCCCAGAACAATGATGCTTGCCATAGAAGTCCCTCCTCTTTTGCATTTTGGCATGGCCAGCGGGCTTTACCTTGATCGACCTCAATGAATGCGCAGACCTGGCGATGTTTTATGGTTGAGTCCATTGATTATACATATGAAATTATGTATATACGAACATATGAATATAAAATTTAATCAGATGCGCGAACGAGCCGCAGATGCGGAAGAGATGCTGAAGGCGCTCGCCAATCGCCACCGCCTGATGATCCTCTGCCAGCTCATTGTGGAGGAGCGGTCGGTGCGTGATCTCGCGAACTTCCTCAATCTGCGGGATTCCACCGTTTCCCAGCATCTCGCGCTATTGCGCAAGGACGGGTTCGTTTTCACACGCCGCGAGGGGCAGACAATCTGGTACGCGCTTGCGAGCGAGCCCGCCCGCCGGCTGATTGAAACGCTTTACGACATCTATTGCGGCCCTCAATCCGTTCACGCGCAGAAGTCCGCATCCAGGCGCGGGAGGAGATCTGTTTGATCGTGCTTCGGAATACCGGCTCGAAAGACATCGCCCGCCAGCCGGCCGGGAAGGTTCGCGAAAGGCGCTGACGTGATATCATGTGGAATTGGGTGACAGGCTTTCTCGTCCAACTCGGTCTGATGTCGCAGCCTGCGGCCCATCCTGCGTTACAGCCGCCACACGCCTATATCGTACATCAAATGCAGATCGCCGATGAGAAATCGGTTTTTGCAACGGTGGAGTCTGCTTATGTCGTTCCCGCGCGGGTGCGTACCGGCGGCACGATCCTCGAACTGAAGGTCCGCCAGGGTGATCATGTCGAACAGGGGCGCGTGATTGCTCTGATCGGCGACCGGAAGCTGGCGCTGGAAGTCAATTCCTATCAGGCGCAGCTCCAGGCCGCGCAGGCGCAGCTGGCACAGGCCAAAACCGAACTCGAACGCGCGCAGCGGCTCATCGCCACTGGCGCTATCGCACGCAATCAATATGATCAGGCCCGCACCGCCTATAATGTGGCCCAGAGCAATGTGAAATCCATGGTCGCACAGCGTGCCGTGGTGCAACAACAGCAGATGGAAGGGGAGGTGCTGGCGCCCACATCCGGCCGCGTCATCACCGTGCCGGTGACGGCAGGCACCGTTGTCATGCCGGGCGACACGGTAGCCACGGTCGCCGAACAGAATTTCGTGCTCCGCCTGCAAATCCCCGAACGCCACGCACGCTATCTCCATGTCGGCGATCCCGTGCGGCTGGATGGCGCCGATCTCGGTTTGGACGGCCCACATTTCGGAACCATCAAGCTCGTCTATCCGCAGGTCGATAGCGGTCATGTCGTGGCGGATGCCGCGGTCCCGGGCCTGTCGGATTATTTCGTCGGCCAGCGCGTGCGCGTCTGGATATCTGCTGGCAGGCGCGAGGCGATCGTTGTTCCTGCAAAGCTCATCACCACCCGCTTTGGCATCGATTATGCGAAAGTCTGGGCGAAATCCACGGGCGCGATGGATGTTCCGGTCCAACGCGGTCAGCCGTCGCTCACGCCCCAAATGCCGGACGGCCTTGAAATCCTTTCCGGCCTGAAACCCGGAGACCGGCTGCTGGCGCCATGAATCTCGGGCTTTCCGGCCGCCTGACGCGCGCCACCATCAAATCGCCGCTGACGCCACTGTTCCTGCTTGCCGCTATTGTATTCGGCATTGTCGCGCTGATGGCGATCCCGCGCGAAGAAGAACCGCAGATCAGCGTGCCGATGGTGGACATCATCGTGCAGGCGAATGGGCTAAAAGCACCCGACGCGGCCGAACTCGTCACCAAGCCGCTCGAGGAAATCGTCAAGGGCATCAACGGCGTCGAACACGTCTACAGCCAAACGCAGGACGACCGCGTCATGGTGACCGCGCGTTTCTTCACCGGCACCAGCGAAGACGACGCGATCCTGCGCATCCATGCGAAGCTGCGCGCCAACTATAACCGCATCCCGATCGGCATTCCCGAGCCGCTGATAGTTGGTCGCGGCATCAACGATGTGGCGATCGTCACGATGACGTTGTCCCCAAAGCCAAAAGCCGCCAATCGCTGGAACGAGAAGGACCTCTACGAACTCGCGGGCAAGCTGCAGGCCGAACTGGTGAAGGTCGACGATGTCGGCCTCACTTATATATCCGGCGGCACGCCCAACGAGATTAGTGTCGAGCCCGATCCCGATAAACTCGCTTTGTTCGGCGTCACGCTTCAGCAGCTCGAAGCCAAGATCCAGGGCGCCAACCGCTCTTTCCTGGTCGGACAACTGCGCGAGCACGGCAGGATGTACGAGGCGATAGCGGGCCACACGCTTTCCGGCGTTCCAGATATCGGTCTGCTGCTCGTCACCACGCGCGATGGCAGGCCCGTCTATGTACGCGATCTCGCCAGGATCGTCATCGGCCCCAGCCCGGCCGAACACCATGCCTGGTCGATGGCACGCAGCGATCATTGGGCCGCCGTTCCCGCCGTCACCGTCGCATTTGCCAAGCGCGCAGGCGCGAACGCGGTGGTGGTGTCCGATGCGCTGGTCAAGCGCGCCGATGCGTTGAAAGGCACGCTCGTACCGTCCGATGTCAACGTTGAAGTTACGCGCGACTACGGCAAAACGGCGAACGACAAGGCCAACGAGCTTCTGTTCCACCTGGGGCTCGCCACCGTCTCCATCGTTCTTCTGATCTGGTTTGCCATCGGCTGGCGCGAGGCGGGCGTCACCCTTATCGTCATCCCCACAACGATTCTGCTCACGCTTTTTGCCGCCGATGTGATGGGCTACACCATCAACCGTGTCAGCTTGTTCGCGCTCATCTTCTCCATCGGCATATTGGTGGATGATGCGATTGTCGTAGTGGAAAACATCGCGCGGCATTGGGCGATGAACGATGGCCGCGACCACATGACCGCAGCCATTGAGGCTGTGGCCGAAGTTGGCAATCCCACCATTGTCGCAACGCTCACCGTTGTCACCGCGCTACTGCCCATGTTGTTCGTTTCCGGCATGATGGGGCCGTATATGGCGCCAATTCCGGCCAACGCTTCGGTAGCGATGCTGTTCTCCTTCCTCGTCGCCATGGTCGTTGCACCGTGGGCGTTGCTCAAATTCTCCGGAAAGCTGCGTAAGCGCCATGCACAGGAACATCATGGCGAGGGCAGGCTGGGCGCATTCTATCGCTGGCTCGCCAACCCCGTCGTGCGTTCGCGCCGGGATGCCAAGCGCTTCCTTGCTTATGTCGCGGGCGCCACCGTTCTCGTCTGCATGCTGTTCATAACCCAGAACGTCACCGTCAAACTGCTTCCCTTCGACAACAAATCCGAACTTCAGGTCCTTGTCGATCTGCGCGAAGGCGCGACGCCGGAAGACACAGCCCGTGTCCTGTTCCAGACCGCGCGCGTGACAGAAACCCTGCCGGAAGTGAATTCGATCCAGGCCTATGCCGGCACCGCCGCCCCGTTCAACTTCAATGGTCTCGTTCGTCATTATTATCTGCGCTCCCAGCCGGAGATGGGCGATCTGCAGGTCAATCTCATCGACAAATCGAACCGCAGCCGCGAAAGTCATGCGATCGCGCTCGACCTGCGCAAGAAACTCGATGCGCAAACCTTCCCCAAAGGTACGGTCGTGAAGGTGGTCGAAGTTCCGCCCGGCCCACCGGTGCTTTCCACCCTGCTTGCCGAAATCTACGGCCCCGACACCAAAACCCGCCGCGCCGTTGCCGAAGAAACCGAAAAGCTGTTCAAATTGGTGCCCTACATCGTCGATATCGACAATTCCTGGGGTGAGCCTCGCCCGCGCCTGCGCATCTCCATCGACCAGGACAAGCTTGAATATTTCGGTGTCGAACAGAGCGATGTATACGACACGCTGAATGCGCTTCTTGGCGGCCAGCGCGTCGGTTATTCACACCGTGGTGCCGACCGCGATCCGATTGAGATTGTGGTGCGCGAACCCAAAACCGATCTTTCCTGGTCGCAGAAGCTCGCCTCCACGCCTGTTCCTGCCAACGCCCAGCCCGGCAATAAGGCCGTAGTCGAATTGGGCGATGTGGTGAGCGTGACGGAAGAAAAGGGCTCACCTGTGATCTTCAGGCGGGATGGCCACTATGCCGACATGGTCACAGCCGAACTCGCAGGCGAGTTTGAATCGCCCATCTACGGCATGTTTGCTGTCGACAAGCTGGTGAAGAGCCATGATTGGGGTGAGCTTCGGCGGCCCGCTATTCTGTTCCACGGCCAGCCAACCGACGAAGCCAAACCCTCGCTTCTGTGGGACGGCGAATGGGAAGTCACCTACGTCACCTTTCGCGATATGGGCGCGGCGTTCCTGGTCGCAATCCTCGGTATTTATGTACTGGTGGTGGCGCAGTTCGGTAGCTTCAAGCTGCCGCTGGTCATTCTCACCCCCATACCGCTCACCCTAATCGGCATCATCTTGGGTCATTGGTTGTTCAGCGCGCCATTCACCGCGACATCGATGATTGGATTCATTGCGCTCGCAGGCATCATCGTGCGCAATTCGATCCTGCTGGTCGATTTCATCCGCCATGGCGCAAAGGAAAGTGGCAAGACCTTGCGCGAAGTATTGCTCGATGCGGGCGCCACGCGGTTCCGCCCGATCCTACTCACGGCCCTCGCCGCCATGATTGGCGCGGCCACGATCCTTGGTGATCCTATCTTTCAGGGCCTAGCGATCTCACTCCTGTTCGGCCTCGCGTCGTCGACAGTCTTGACGGTGCTCGTCATCCCGGCGATCTATGTCTGGCTGCGCGATGCGGACCGTTCGATAACGGCGAGGCGATGGGATGAATGAAATGACAGTTTGGAGATCAATCGTGTGAGGTTTTTGAGATAACGCCTTCCGCTGCTTCGGAAGACAGATAAACGCCAGCGTCCTACCAAATTTCAGCTCGCTACGTTCAGCCGTTTCTTGGTACGATATTACAAGACCACATGCACTCTACACTTGCCGATTTCCAATGCCACGGTGAAAGTGACGCCAATTGCAAGGCAGATAGCGAGATCGCTGAAAAGAAGCGGGGCAAAACGGAATAGGGTCTGTGCTGGCGGCCAATAGAGCGCTGTCACTAGAACTATGAGCACCGCCAAGACCAAAATCCACAAAGCGCGATTGGGTCTCAGAAGTGCATCCATGAGCGATGAACTGAAGGAGCGGTTCACCAAAATCAGTCCGATATTGGTTAGCACCAGAGTCACGAAGACGAAAGCGCGTAAATCCGCCTCCGGCATCGCGGTACATGCGCCCAAAAGCAGCGCCGATGCTACGGCCACCAGTGCCATCACACCTTGTGCGGCGGCCCATAGCACTGCCGCGCGCGACAGAACTGATGCATCGGGGCGGCGCGGCGGACGCCGCATCACATTCGCCTCTGCATTTTCAGATTCGAAGACCACCGAGCAGGCGGGGTCGATCACCATCTCGAGAAGTGCAATTTGTAGAGGCATAAGAATGAGCGGCAGGCCGAGCAGGAGCGGTAAAATCGCCAACCCCGCTATCGGAATGTGCACGGCCACTATGTACTCGATCGCTTTGCGCAAATTGTCGTAAATTCGCCGCCCGAGCCTGATCGTGGTGACGATGGATGCGAAGTCGTCATCCATGAGAACGATACTCGCAGCCTCGCGTGCCACATCGGTGCCACGGCCGCCCATCGCGATGCCGATATGTGCGGCTTTCATTGCCGGCGCGTCGTTCACGCCGTCGCCCGTCATAGCGACCACCTCGCCATTGCGTTTCAGAATTTCCACAATGCGCAGTTTCTGTTGCGGGCGAATGCGCGCCAGGACGGAGGTCGTACGAATGCGGCCGGCGAGTTGGGCATCGGAAAGCGTGTCCATTTCCGCGCCAGTGATGACAGAGAGGGCATCTATTCCGGCGGCTTTCGCGATCGCGCATGCGGTTGCCGGATAATCTCCGGTAATCATGATGACGCGAATACCCGCCCTGCGGCATTCTGCAACCGCAACGGGCACCGTTGCGCGAAGCGGGTCGACAAAACCGATAAGCCCCACATAATGAAACGGGATGTCGCGCTGCGATTGCGGAAGGGGTCTGTCGGCTGCCGTGAACGGATATTCTGCCACGGCCAATACGCGCAGGCCTTCAGCGGCCAGTTCATCGACCTGCTTCAGTAGCTGCGCGTGGGCTTCTTTCGGCAAATGGCATAGCTCTGCAATCGCCTCCGGCGCGCCTTTGGCGTACGCAATCACGGATGCGCCAGTATCCCAGGCGTTGGTGGTGGCGAAGAGTTCGGGTCCGATACCGTAAGTTCGTAGCAGATTGCAGTGTTTCGCTATCCCGTAAGCGAGTGCCATCTCGTGAATGGCACGATCCATGGGATCGATGGGTATTGGTGCACTGGCACCCGATGCTGCGTGCACAATGGCCTGCAGTTCCTCCGGCGGTGCTACGTTCAATCTTTTGTACCAGCCTATGCCTTTTGCAGCGAGAAATTCCACGCGCATGTTGTTCTCGGTCAGCGTGCCGGTTTTGTCCGTGCAGAGAACGGTTGCCGCACCCAAACTCTCGATGGCAGGCGCGCGGCGCGTGAGCACACGGGCGCGCGAGATTCGCCAGGCCCCCATTGCCATGAACACAGCAAGCACCAGTGGGATCTCTTCTGGCATTACAGACATGCCAATGGCGATTCCACCTAGAGCCGCGTTCAGCCAGGATCGGCGTAACAACCCAAACAGGAGAACGACGAGACTGGCGACTATGAGCCCGGTTAGGGCGAAGCCGCGCACGAAACGGGAGAGCTGGGCTTGCAATCTCGGCTGCTCAAAATCGATTGATTGCAGCGAGCGGCCAATTTTTCCCATTTCGGACGAGAGGCCTGTTGCTGTAACGCGCGCCAAAGCGCTACCGTGAACGACAAGCGTGCCTGCGAAGATGAATGGCAGATCGTCGCCGCCCGGCGCCGGCGCCTGCTGCTCGTCCGCGGCGGCACTCTTGCGCACCGGCACGGATTCTCCAGTGAGCAAGGACTCGTCCGCAAGAATCTCGCTGCATTCCAGAATCGTGGCATCGGCTGGAATGCGGTCACCTTCGGAGAGGATGAGGATATCGCCCGGCACGAGTTCGCGGCCGGAGATGCGTTGTTGTGTCCCCTCGCGAAGGACGAGTGCGCGCGGACTCGCCAGATTGCGCAAGGATTCCAGAATGCGTTCGCTACGCATTTCCTGAACGATGCCGATAGAGACCGACAGCGTGGCAAAGGCGGCGAGGACGATCGCGTCAAGCGGTTCGCCGATTGCAAAATAGATTACACCGCCGGAAAGCAAGAGCGCGAACATCGGCTGGCGCACCATGCCCAACGCGATGCGCATGAAGTTGCGCCTGTCTGGCGATGGGAGTTCGTTTGGGCCAAAACGGCGCAGACGCGCCGCTGCTTCAGCATTTGTCAGCCCCATATGGGGTATTTTCGCCATCATATTTGAGCATATCGTTCAGTTGGATAATCCATAAGTGTCGTAAGATAAGCCGCAATTCGGGTAGCGCGTGCCGGAAAGCCGTTGAAACCAAAAACAATCTCAAACCGCAGCTTGCGCTTGCGCGTCAGATTGGCCGAGGTTCCGCGATGGCCGGACGCCCCTTCATTCTTGAAACCTGATCATGCAATTGCCTGTGAGCGCGCCAAAATGCGTCGTTCACGGCAAATATGAGGTCGCATTGCCGCCTATCGAGCGTTTTAGCGGGCACCGTCGATAACCTCAGGCATATCTTCCCCGTGGACGCGGACGTAATCGTGATGCGCGTTGAGCCTGTCACGCAGAAACTGGCGGAGATAGGCGGCGCGAGAGCCCAGATGCGGAACGTAATCGAGCACCGCCTTGGCCAGATGATAGCGGTCGAGACGGTTGCGCACCGCCATGTCGAATGGGGTCGTCGTGGTTCCTTCCTCTTCAAATCCATGGACATGGAAGTTTTCGTGTCCTGCACGTCGATAAGTCAGGCGATGGATCAAGGCTGGATAGCCATGGAAAGCGAAGATCACCGGCTTACCGGTCGCGAATAGTATGCCGAACTCTGCATCAGCCATTCCATGCGGATGTTGGCTCGGCGATTGCAGCGCCATCAGGTCGATCACATTGACCATGCGAATCTTCAGGCTGGGTATGTATCTACGCAGAAGGTTGACGGCGGCGATCGTTTCTATCGTCGGCACATCGCCGGCTGATGCCATCACCACATCCGGCTCAGCATCGTGATCGTTGCTCGCCCATTCCCAAATGCCCATACCGGCGCGGCAATGGGCAATGGCCTGATCCATTGTCAGCCATTGCGGGGCTGGTTGTTTCCCCGCGACAATCACATTGATCCGGTCCCAGGTACGCAAGCAATGGTCTGTGACCCAAAGCAATGTGTTGGCGTCCGGTGGCAGATAAACCCGGACCGTGTCAGCCTTTTTGTTGGTCACATAATCGAGGAAGCCCGGGTCCTGATGGCTGAAGCCGTTATGGTCCTGGCGCCAGACATGGGAGGTGAGAAGATAGTTGAGCGAGGAGATCGGCCGCCGCCAGGCCAGTTCGCGCGAGACCTTCAGCCATTTTGCATGCTGATTCACCATTGAATCGACAATGTGGATGAAGGCTTCGTAACAGGCGAACAATCCGTGCCGTCCGGTCAGCAGATAGCCTTCGAGCCATCCCTGGCAAAGATGCTCGCTTAATACCTCCACTACCCGACCCTCAGGGGCGAGATGGACGTCCTCGGGGATAATCTTCTCTTGCCATACCCGGTTGGTGGCCTCGAAGACGGCATCGAGCCGGTTGGAGGATGTCTCATCGGGCCCCATCAGGCGGAAGTTTTTGGTTTCGGCATTTGCGCGGATCACGTCGCGAAGATACATCCCGAGAACGCGTGTTGCCTCGGCGGTCGTTTCGCCGGGCTTTGCCGCAGCGACCGCATATTTGCGAAAATCCGGCAGCTGCAGCGCGCGCCGCAGCCGTCCGCCATTGGCATGCGGATTGGCTCCCATGCGGCGTTCGCCTTGCGGCGCCAGTGCCGCTAAGTGAGGCTGAAACCGGCCCTTCGCGTCGAACAATTCTTCCGGACGGTAGCTGCGCATCCAGGCTTCGAGTTGGGCGAGGTGCGCTGGGTTTTCTCGAACCTTTGGCAGGGGGACCTGATGGGCGCGCCAGAAACCCTCAACTTTCAATCCATCGACTTCTTTGGGGCCGGTCCAGCCTTTGGGCGTGCGCAGCACGATCATCGGCCAGCGTGGACGCTGGACAGCGGTGCCGCCTGTTCGAGCGGCATGTTGGATAGCTGCGATCTTGTCGAGTACGGTGCCGAGCACTGCCGCCATCTGCCGGTGAACCGCAGCGGGCTCAGAACCTTCGACGAAATGCGCCTCATAACCGTAGCCGGTAAAGAGCGCTTCGATCGCGGCATCAGGAAGCCGCCCAAGGACAGTTGGATTGGCGATCTTGTAGCCATTGAGGTGGAGGATCGGCAGCACCGCGCCATCGTTTTTCGGATCGAGGAATGTGTTGGAATGCCAGGATGCAGCAAGCGGTCCGGTCTCTGCCTCGCCGTCACCGATCACGCAGGCGGCAATTAGATCGGGGTTGTCGAACACGGCGCCATAGGCATGGGCAAGCGCATAGCCGAGTTCGCCGCCTTCGTGGATCGAGCCCGGGGTTTCCGGTGCGGCATGGCTCGGGATGCCACCAGGGAAGGAAAACTGCCGGAACAGTTTCTGTAATCCCTCTTCGTCCTTGGTGATGTCCGGGTAAATCTCGCTGTAGGTCCCCTCAAGATAAGTGTTGGCGACCATTGCGGGCCCGCCGTGACCAGGGCCGCAAATATAGATCATGTTCAAGCCGCGCTGCTTGATCGCTCTGTTCAAGTGAACATAGATGAAGTTCAGCCCGGGAGTTGTTCCCCAGTGGCCAAGCAGCCGCGGCTTGATGTGTTCGGGACGGATGGGTTCGCGCAATAGCGGGTTTGCAAGAAGATAAATCTGCCCAACAGCGAGATAATTTGCGGCGCGCCAATAGGCATCCATCGCGGCAAGTTCGTTGTCGTTGACCGAGACTGCATCGTTCATGGTCAGTCCTCCAGATGAATATGCTACGCGGCATGCTCCCGCAGGCAGGCAAGCGTGCCGCGTGCGATCACCTGTTCCTCGTCTGTCGGGATCACCCAAACCGAAACGCGGCTCGCTGGTGTACTGATGCAGGGGCCACCCGAAAGATTTGCTGCTTCGTCGGTCTCGATACCGAGCCAGCCCAACCGCGCACATACCGCCGCGCGTATTGCGGACGCGTTCTCGCCAACACCCGCTGTGAAGATAAAATTGTCGAGTCCTGACAGCGTGCTTGTCAGCGCGCCAGCTTCGCGTGCAATGCGCCAAATATAGAGATCGAGGGCTTCACGCGCGCGTGGATCTTCGCTTTCAAGAAGTATCTGCATATCACCGCCGATGCCGGAGAGCCCAGCGAGGCCAGAGCGATGATAAAGTACATCCTCAATTTCGCTGATCGCCATGCCGCGTTCGCGTGCGAGATAAAGAATGACCCCAGGATCGAGCGCGCCGCAGCGCGTAGCCATGACAAGGCCATCCAGCACAGAGAAGCCCATTGTCGTCTCGATACTGCGGCCGTTATGCACCGCACAGAGGCTGGCGCCAGCCCCAAGATGGGCAATAATCGTCCGCCCCGCAGCCTTAGCCGGGTTGAGTTCCCGCAATCGTCCAGTGATATATTCATAAGAGAGACCGTGAAAGCCAAAGCGGCGCAAACCTGTCTGCTCGGTAAGAGAACGTGGCAGGGCGATTCGCGTGAGCATTGCGTCCTGACCGGCATGAAATGCCGTGTCGAAACAGCCGATTTGTGGCAGTCCGGGCCGCATTTGCGCTAAGGCTCGCACAGCACTCAAATTATGCGGCTGGTGCAGCGGTGCAAAGGGGCATAGCGCCTCCAGCTTTTCCATAACGCCGGAATCGAGCCTTGTGGGAGCGATAAGTTCCATGCCGCCATGAACGATACGGTGGCCGATGGCGGCCAAGGACACCGTTCCGGAATGGCCGGTTACAAATTCAAGCAATTTGTCGAGCAACTGGATATCGCTGGGGCATTCAGGTCCCGTCCAGCGGTGTTCCCAGATCAAATTTCCGGACGTATCGTGAGCGGCGCCTTCCGGTGCATTTCCATCCAGATTGACGACCTTGCCACCAAGGAGCCGCTTCAGACCATCCGGGAGCAGCTGGAACAAAGCGAACTTCAGGCTCGAGGAACCCCGATTCAATGTCAGCAATGTATCCGGCATCAAGCTATCCTGTATCCGGCCATAAGCGTTTCATAGAGCCAAAGGTTTCACTGCGGGCATTAGCCCTGCACCCTGTGCCCGGCACTACGTGGGAATTAAACCACTCTGATTTCGCTGTGTTCTTGAGCCTGATCAAAGCGTGCGCCAAACATTCCGCAGCCCAACCAAGGGCATTGGCAAAAAGCCGGGCCACTTCATAGCTCCGCGCGAGTGCCCGACTCGCGCGGGAGGGCGCCACTGCGCCCGCCATCTGCTGCGGGGTGAGGTCACGAAGAATTTTTCCACCGGGTCGAACGGTTCGGTGCGCTCGCCGTCAGGGCGACGCTTGCGGGGTCAATTATTTTGCTACGGCGATGTGCGATCTGCTCCGAGATTCACGCCCGCGTGCGAAGCATCTGCAGAAGCACGTCATCGCGCCGGATGAAGTGGTGGTAGAGTGCGGCAAGTGCATGGCCCACAGCCAATGCGATCAGTGCATAAGCCGCAAGTTCGTGCACCTCTGTCAATGGGCCATAAATTTCGCGTGTCCGCGCGAAGGGAGACCCAATCTGGAAAATGCCGAAATCGAGTCCCCGCCCACGAAACAGAAGCGTGGGAATACCGATCAGTGGAATCAGAATCATCAGCAGATAAAGCACAGCGTGCGTAACCGCCGCCGCTCGCCGCATCAGCGGCCCAACTTCCGGCGGCATGGGCGGGACAGTGTGGCCAAGGCGCCATCCAAGGCGAGCAAAGCTCAATAGCAGGACCGCAATGCCGGTCAGTGCGTGAATGTTAACGACGGCGTGCTCCCACGCTTTCGGAAACGCGTCCAGCGTCAGCCCAAGACTGAACGCGATTACAATCAGGGCCGCAATCGTCCAATGTAAGAAAATCGCGACAGTGTCGAAATGGACTGCCTGTACCACAAGAAATCTCCTAGCCGTCCGGCGCATTCTGACAGAACGAGATTGTGTTTGTTTGATGCTGATCAAAATCGGTGGCAGCCTGCTTGCGAGGCAAGATGCCGCACTATCCGATGCACATCATTCGCAAGATCATTCAGGTTCGAGGCGATTTCAGATACTGAATCGCTTTACGATCAATCACCCAAATCGAACCACATATAGTGAGTTAGAAGTGCTCGGCCCTTCATCCCATGGCAATGGACCAGCCGAACAGCAGCACAGTCACTGCCATTAGCATGGCTGCGATCCAGCCCAGCACCAGAAGCCATGCCGGAAGTCCGTAAGATCGCCGGCCATGTTCACTCGACACGATCACCACCGTTGCGAACATAATCGGGACCGCAACCACGCCGTTTATGACGGCGGCCCAAAAGAGCATCGCTATGGGGTCAATATTGCTTGCGGCCAGAAGTGCGCCACCCAATGTTGCCGCGCTGATGATGCCGTAAAATCCAATGGCGCGATTGGCTGGCAGTTCCAGGCTACCACGCAAACCGAAAGCTTCCGACACCGCATAGGCCGCCGATCCGGCAAGCACAGGAACGGCCAGTAATCCGGTGCCGATGATGCCCGCTGCAAACAATGCGAAGGTGAATTCGCCTGCTATGGGGCGGAGAGATTCCGCTGCCTGGGAAGCGGTGTTGATCTTTGTTATCCCGTGTGAATGCAGGGTTGCAGCCGTCGTCACAACGATGAACCAGGCAACGATATTCGAAAGAAGCATGCCGGACCATGTGTCTATCGAGATATGGCGGAATGCACCTTTCGAAAGGGTCTGTGTGCCATGCTTCCGCTTATGACTAAGCCATGATTCCTCCGCCTCTTGGGAAGCTTGCCAGAAAAACAGATATGGACTGATGGTGGTCCCAAAGATGGCCACAACAGTGAGCAGAAGGTCCTTGTCGAGCGATACTGTCGGAACGACGGTATCGCGAAGAACTTGAGGCCATGGGATCGAGACTGTGAATGCTGCCGCAACATAGGCAAATAGAACCATTGTCAGCAGCTTCAAATAGCCCGCATAGCGATGATATGGAACGAACACTTCAATCACGAGACAGGTTAGTCCGAACGCCACCGCATATCCAACCGCGGGACCACCAAGGACGAGACGTAAAGAATCGCCCATCGCTGCAAGATCGGCCGCAATATTGATGGTATTGGCGGTAACCAAAAATCCCACAAGTCCGTACATGACGGACTTCGGAAGCTGTGCTGCAATATTGCGAGACAGTCCGCTCTGTGCGCTCCACCCGATGCAGGCGCTGATGATCTGAATGGCCGCCATAAACGGCAGCGTCAGCAGCAAGGTCCAGGTGAGCGCGTATCCGAACTGTGCTCCGGCCTGTGAGTATGTGGCAATCCCGCTCGGATCGTCGTCAGCGGCACCGGTGGTCAGACCAGGGCCAAATATCCGCCACGTTCGCTTAAGTGCCGAGCCCAGCATTGATAGGTCTTCCCACTCGCTTGCCGGGGGACGTTTCGCAGCGCGACCCGCTCAAGAAGTTTCGCGAATAGTCATAATCAATGGAAATATGATGATCCAGCCAAGCCGAATCGCAACAGAGCTTATCCCATCATCGGTATCGCGGTTCATAGATCCCCCCGTCTAGCGCGCCTCCACTACACCTCAATCAGGACCTTTAAGGCCCGAGTTTCCGAGGCTCGGACGAAGGTGTCATAGGCTATTTGGATATCATCCAGCTTGAAGCGATGGCTGATCAGTTTGAGGGGATCGAGTTTTCCGGTTTCGACGGTCTTAAGCAACATGGGTGTCGTTATCGTATCGACGAGCCGGGTGGTGCTGGCGATGTTCCTGGACCATAACCGTTCGAGATGAAGATCGACCTTTGTGCCATGGACACCCACGTTGGCGATCGTGCCGCCCACTGCAACGATTTCCTGGCAGAGTTCGAATGTAGCGGGAATGCCGACAGCCTCAATCGCCGTGTCTACGCCTTGGCCGTTCGTAGCCATCATTATGGATTTGACTGTGTCGGCCCCGTTGACTGCTATCGTGCCTGTGGCGCCAAGGCGGCGCGCAACCGCGAGCCGGGTTTCATCGGTGTCAATCATAATGATTTGCGCCGGTGAATAGAATTGCGCGGTTAGAAGGGCAGCCAGACCGATTGGGCCCGACCCTACGATTGCCACAGTGCTCCCTGGTTTGACCCTGCCGTTGAGTACACCGCACTCGAATCCGGTCGGAAGAATATCGCTCAACATCACGAGCGCATCTTCATTGGCGTCGTCCGGAATTTTGTAGAGGCTCGTATTGGCATGAGGGATGCGCACATATTCAGCCTGGGTACCATCGATGGTATTGCCCAGTATCCAGCCGCCGCTCTGGCAATGCGAATACATGCCTTTGCGGCAGGCTTCGCAGATTGCGCATGCCGATATGCAGGAAATCAGAACGTGGTCGCCCTTCTTGAAGGCGGTAATACCAGTGCCGGTTTCATGCACGATGCCGACCCCTTCATGACCGAGAATTCGGCCCGGCACGCAGGTCGGAACATCGCCTTTGAGAATGTGCAGGTCGGTGCCACAGATCGTCGTCTGGGTCATTTTCACGATGGCATCACCGGGGGCGGAGATGACTGGCATCGGGCGATCCTGGAGGGTTTTCTTACCGGGACCATGGTATACAAGCGCTTTCATGGCGGCCTCCACAATAACGGATGAAATGTGGTCCAGGCAGTCCGCTTTGTCCTTGATCTTGCGCAAGAGCCGGGCCGGTTCATTTCGACGACCGCGGTTCGCTGAGACGCCAAATTCGACGCGCGTTGATTGAAATCAAGGTCGCCAGTGTGTGCGGATTATAACATTCTGTTTTCCGGCTGAACCAGGACAACCATCATGACTTTCCACCATATTCTCGTTCCGTTGAATGGAAGTGATCGCGATGCGGTCGCGCTCGAAACCGCCTTTGTGCTTGCGCCACAATTCGGCGCACATGTTTCGGCCCTTCTGGTGCGGCCGGATACACGGGCCGTAATGCCGATCATTGGCATTTCGCTTTTTCCGGACGTGATCGCTGACATCGCGAATTCGGCAAAGCAGGCGGCGGACCGGGCAGCAGGAATTGCCCGGGATACCTTTTCCGCGATCGCGGCCAGGGCCGGGATGACGGTGGTGGAACGGCCCGAAAGGAGAGACACGGCGACTACCTCGTTTGAGGAGGTTGAAGGCTTCTTCTTCGATTGTGTTTCCCGAGCCGCGCGCTTTGCCGATCTGGTGGCGTTCGGGTCGCTGGGCGAGCCGACGGATTATCAACTGTCAGCGGGTTTCTCGGATGTTTTGATGGCTGTGGGGCGGCCCGTTCTGGTCAGTCCGAAACCTCTGGTGCGGTTACCGGAAAAAGTGGTCATCGGATGGGACGGCCGTTACGCGGCAGCGCGGGCTGTCTGCATGGCGCTTCCGTTGCTGGCACAGGCCAAGGAGGTCGTGGCCATCACAGCCCGCCATCCGCGCCGTGACCTGCCCAGCCTGGAGGGGCTGCAGGGGTATCTGGCATTGTCCGGCATCCGCGTGACGGAAAGCATTGTGGAAAGAGGAGAGAGATCTACCGGTGAGGCGCTGTTCGATGCCGCGGGCAATGCCGGGGCTGAACTGGTAGTAATGGGTGGGTATAGCCGCAGCCCGTTGCGCGAAGCGCTTCTGGGCGGCACCACGGCCTATGCTGTTGAGGAGGCGTCACTCCCCGTTTTTCTTATGCATTGACCTGACATTTGCGAGATAGAACCCGCAGGGCTTGCGCTGCCATCTCCTCGGCATCGGTATCTGCCGCGATGATGGCCCATGTCTGTGGGGCCACAATGGTTTCAAGCTGGCGGTGCAGCACGGCCACAGTCGCGTCCGATGCATCGCCCTTACGGTTCTCGATGCGCTTTTCGAGTGTTTCCACCGGGGCTTCGAGCCACAGGCCGGTGAAGGCGGTTTGCGTGCGTGCAGCAACCGATTGAAGTACTTCGCGTTCTCCAAGCTGACCATACACCGCATCGGCAATCACACTGTGACCCGTGCGCAGGATCGCTTCCGCCCGTGTGGCGATGGTCCGGAAAACACTGTCGGAAAAGGATGGCGTATAGGCCGCCGCAGGCAATGCCGTGGTTTCAGCGACGCCCCACAATTCCTTGCGTATGACATCGCTGCGAAGAATTACAGCACCTGGTGTCGCCCCAATGATGGGGGCAAGGTTTCTTGCCAGTGTGGATTTACCCGTACCGGAGACGCCGCCGGTGGCGATCAGCCACGGTTTGGGGGGTTCAAGGTATTGCAGCGCGTGTTTCAGAAAGCCGATGGCTCTTTTCTCAGAGCTGGCTGGATCGCTCGCGCCTGTCATCGCCATCGTCACGTGGGCGCGAATAGCGGCCCGGCATGAAAGGAAAAGCGGCAAACCGACAAGCCCGTCATAATCCCGGCAGGTTTCAAGATAGGAATTCAGAACCGTGTTGGCGCCCCGGCAAAGCCCATGGCAGTCAAGATCCATCAACAGAAACGCCAGATCGTAAAAGGTATCGATCTCAGCGAAATCCTCGCGGAATTCGATGGCATCGAAGGGAACCGGTTTTCCATCGAGCACGCAGATATTGTTCAGATGCAGGTCGCCATGCACGCGACGCACATGGCCCTGTGCGCGCCGCTGCTCCAGAACGTCACGCAAGCTCTGCAGATGTGCAGCCGACGCTTCGTGAAGTCTCGCAACGTCGATACCGGAAAAGGGTTTGCCGATCATCCGGCTCAGGATGGCGTGGTTTCCCTGCTCGACGGCGGCGATTCCGGCATGACCGCCGGATTGTGGTGTGGGGTCCGCTTCCTTATGGAAATGAGCAACACGGCGGCCCGTCTTGCGCAATATACCGGTGGTCAGCGTTCCGGATTTGCGCATGTTTTCAAGCAGCGCGCTCTGCGCGAAGCGGTTCATAACCACAAGCCAATCGATGGCATGTGCACCGGACGCCTCCCCCAATAGCAGTTCACCCGAAGCAAGTCGGGAGACCGGCGTGACACCCAGATAGATTTCGGGCGCCATCCGGCGGTTTACCGCAAGTTCGTGCAGGCACATCTGGTGCCGGCGTTCGCTGGTCGAATAATCAAGGTAGGGCAGGCGAACGGCCCGTTTCAGCTTGTAGGCTTTATCACCCGCGAGAAAGACGATCGCGCCATGGGTTTTGTGGCATTCAACGTCGCCGGAAATTCCATAGGTTTCCGCATGCGACAGAAAGGCGACCGTGGCGCGCTGGCCATCTTCGGCATCGGAAGGATCAGAGGGATGTTCGACCATAAGATACCTGAGAACGTTCCTTAGCATAGCCGTTGGCCATGGCGGATGTTTCAGAGTTCACCACTTTGTCTGGCACCGCCTTGATTCAGGACAAACCCGGCTGGCGATGCTTACCAACGCCGCACCCGGCCGACATCGACATGCACGAAGTCGGAGCTGGGATAATAGCCGACACCGCCCGCTTTGAGGGCCAGTGCGGCACCACGCAGGTTGGAAAGGGCTGTACCTGCCAGGCGGATGTCGATCGCCATCCCTTGCATATGGAGGCTACGGCTTGCGACGCCACTGCTGTGTTCGTGAAGCATCGCGTTAGTTCGAGGCGAGCGATAGCCGGAAATCACCTGGAAGGGTTCGTGGCTGCCGAGCTTTTCGTGCAATCGCGATAGCAGATCGAGGAGACCGGGCGCGATCGGATGAATGTCGCCAGTGCGGAAATCCCGCAGAGCGCGATTGACGGCGGTCATCGCATCGGGAAGATATCGCCCACTATCCCAATACTCGACTGCGAGTTTTTCCCCGGTATGAAGACAGTCGAATGCAATTTTTCGGACGCTCTCCAGCGGCGTCGCCAATGCCCGGCCGGCTGAACCGGCAATAAAGAATGCGCCGCCGCCCGCGAGGACCCTGCGGCGCGATAATATGGGGCTCATCAATCTCTCTTGTCGCTGTGCAGCAGGACTGTACCGAATTTGTCCTTGCCTGAAAAGCTAGGCACTACATTCGGTTTGTGATGGCTTGGAAAGGGTGATGCGCTTGTTCGAAAGCGCGGCGATCAGTTGCGCATCGCGTCCGTAAACGTCGTTCCGGAAAGCCACCGCTCCATCCTCACCACGAAATGCGGTCCAATAAAGGACATAGACCTTCAATGGTTTTTCCAATGGCAGGCGTCTTGTATCGCTGCCTGGCTGGATAAGGCGAGCGACGTCCGACGCCGGATCGCCAGTCAGTGCATATTGCGCAAGTGCCGTTACCTTTTGCACGCGGATACAGCCATGGCTGAAGAACCGCTCGGGTTGTGAGAATAGCGCCTTCGCCGGTGTGTCGTGCAGATAGACCTGAAGCCGGTTGGGCATCTCCAATTTCAGCCGGCCGAGGGCATTCTTCTCACCCGGCACCTGCTGAATGCGGAACGGAAAGCTGGATGCTGAAATGTGCTGCCAATCAACGGTCAGCCCGTGCGGATCGTTGGGTGGTCCGTTCTGCAAAATCATGTTTTGGCGCGTCAGATAGGTGGGATCGCGCCGTAGTTTTGGCAGGATTTCTCCCGCGGCAATGGAATAGGGGACGTTCCACGGCGGATTCACCGTTACCGCTGTGACCGTCGCGGAAAGAAGCGGCGTTGGGGTTTTGGGCTTCCCCGTCACCACCCGCGAGGCAAGTACAACTTTGCCGCCCTCAACCACGGTCAGTGTCGTGTCGGCTGTATTGACGGCGATATAGCGATCCTCTGGCTGGTGCGGAAGCCAACGCCAGCGCTCCATATTGGCTTCTATCTGCTGGACACGGTATGCTGCGGAAATGTTCAGCGCTTGCATGGTTTTCGGCCCCAACTTCCCGTCGGGCACAAGGCCATTGCTTGTCTGAAAAGCCTTGAGTGCTATGGCGAGGCTGCCTGTCGTGCTCTCTGCCGAGTTGCCGGCAAAACCCTCCCATTCAAGGCGTTGCCGCAAGGCATGCTGTTCGGCTGGCGTCAGATCGGCCACACTCCCCTTCATCGCGGCCAAAGGAACGACTGCCCCTTGGGCGGCCAGTGACCGGTATCGGGATAGCGCCTGCCGCAGGAAAGCGTAGTCGGCATATTGTGGAGGGAGGGCGGCCACAAAAGCCGCAAGCGTTCCCGTTTGTAATGCCGTTACAAGAGCGGGTACCGGGTTGAAGGGAGGGGCCGGAAGATCGGCGTCCCCATACACCGCGCCCGGCAAAAGCCGACCGTTGTGCAAATCCCTAGCATAGCGCAAAAGGGTTGCGGTCAGGGCGATATCCTGCCGGGCGGCCGCATCCACTGTCGATGGACGCGGATTGTAGGCGATATGGTAATCGCTCGGGTTGAGCCCCTCTTTGTCTGCCTGCGCCAAGGCCGTGATTGCAATGCCGCGCTCCCGGTCAGCCCATGCGGGCGCGAAATCGCGGGCCACATAGAATTCTCGCAATTCTGCCGAATCGTTGTGTTCAACCTGATCGCGGATAGCTGGGGCAATCTCAGTCGCTGATGCCGCCGATACGCAAGCGATCAGCGAAAGAAGAAAAACTGCGCTCGGAAGTTTCATGCCGGTTACTGTTTTGGTGTGATGATCTGGGGTGTCATCCGGTCGATACCGGAGAAATATTTCCGGGCAAGTTCGACGAGCTGGGCATCGCTGGGGTGGTCGGCATCGACCACCGCCATCACGTGCCGGGCGATTTCCGGATCCTGCAGTTTGAGATGGGCATGCAGCTGCCATTTGGCATGTCCCGGTCCCACGATGAGGATTTCGTATGGACCGTGAAGTGCTTCCACAACAGCACGCAGGTAGGCTTCATCCTCCACGATATGGCCGGAACCAACGCTGCCCGCCTTATGGTGTATTTGTTTCTCTGCATGCCAATGGTGGATGATCTGCCCTTCGGCATCTTCGCGATTGAAATCGAATATCTTCGCCACCCTGTGATCGATCCACACCACAGCATGCGCGTGCTGTGTCATAGCATTTTCTCATAGTTATCAACGGGTTCTATGGAAACGATCCTGAATGGCCGCTGGATGCCGTCCTGCTCGGTAACGGACACGTAGTTTCCGGGCTCGAGGGCATGCCGGTCGAGCTTGAAAAAAGGTTCGTCATCCTCGTCCGTATTTGCATCGTAATCGAAGCGCCAGCCGCGCCCCACGCGGCGAAGCATGCCATGCTGGATAGGCTCATCGCCCCAGAAACGATTGACGAAACACTTCTCTTTTACCGCGTTCCATCGTTCGGAATCGATATAGCCGTCCTCGCTCAGTGGTACCACGAAGACATAACCGTGATCGCGGCTTCCTTCCGGGAAGCCATCGGTCCTCGCAAGTTCCATACGGATTCGGAAAAGGCCACTCATGGGTGTCCCCTAATGCGCCATTAATGTGGGTACGGCCGGGTTCCAGCGCGTTTCGGCGGTAACACCACCGAACAGGCTTTCACGCAAATGGCCACGGCCGTAACCACCCATGACCAGAAGATCCGTATTCCGTTGCCGTACGTGCTCCGTTATCACTTGTGCGATGGGCTTTCCTTCTGCGGGAACCCGGTGCTCCGTACAGGAAAAGCCGTGGAGAGAGATGAAATCGGAGACCGCCGCGATATCGTGATCGCGACCTGTCACGGTGAGAACAGTAAAGACTTCAACTTTCTCTGCATGTGACAGAAACGGAATCGCCGCAATTAAGGCTTGTGCGGCAGCGGTGCCGCCGTCCCAGGCGATAGAAATCGTGCGGATCATGCGGTTTGGTGCCTCTTCGGCGATGATCACAGGGCGGTCAATCCGCAGGAGCGTATCGACAAACGCTTGGTTGATATCAACGCCGCCAGGCGAGGAAAGGGGGCCGAAGACGACCAGATCGGCCAAGAGGGATGCTTGCGTGACCACATGCGCAAAATACCCCTGCGTTTCATGAAAGGAGCAGGAGCAACCCGGCATTCGCTGCGGTTTGGGGAGCACCTGCGCACCTGCTTTTCCAGCTTCGTTCTCGAGCGTCTTGCGGGCGTGGTTGGCGGATTCCTTGGCGAACGCCACAGCATCGTCGATCAGTTGTTGGGTAACAGAGCTTGGATATGGCGTGGCCGTGTAAACCAGCGCTTCCCAGGGATTGGGTCGGACGAATAGCGCTACAATGTGGGCGCTGAAGGGTTTCGCAATGGAGAAGGCCGTTGCTAGCGCGATGGAATCGCGCGGTGCACCAGTGACTGGAACAAGTATCTTTGCCATTGTCATGCTCGTTACTCCTCTCCCGTTGTCATGGTTTCGAGACTGTTCACGTCTTTGATGACGATTCTGTGCCGGCTGGGAATGTCTATGACATGCGCCCGGCGTAATTCGCTTAATGAGCGGCACACTGTTTCGATGGTCAGACAGAGATGGTCCGCGATGTCTTGCCGGCTCATGGGCAAATCAATGGTGTGCGGATGGCCTGCAGAAAGCCGCCGGATCATGGACATCAAGAAAGCTGCTACCCGCGCCCGCGCTTCTGGATGGCCCAATATGACGACATGCGCTTGTGCGGCTGAAAGGTCGCGCCGAAGTGCGTCTACGATATTGTCGTGGAACTCCGTTTGTTCCTGTTGCATGGGAGGGCAGCGGCGCGTGCGCAGAAGAACGGTCGGTCCAATGGTTTCTGCCGTCACTTTATGGTGTGCGTCCAATTCCAAGCCGAATTGGTCGTCCTTGAATGCGAAGTCGGTGATCAGGCGACGCCCGCCCGGTAAAATCTTGCAGAGGCGAACCGCCCCAGCCATGACCCGATAGAGGCTTTGGGCGTCGTCACCCTCCATGAACACAGTCTCGTGCGTTGCGAGGCGAACGATGCTGCCAATGGTTTGGGAGGTGGGCGAACGATCTATCGGCTGCCTTATGGGCGGGATGAAGTTTTCCGTCATTACAGCACGGGGCGTCGAGATCATCGGGAAGCCTCATCGCCTCAGTTTCAACAAGAGGGTATGTGGTTGGCGCCGCGGGGAAAATCCGTGCGAATACCTAAGTAGATTTGCTTAGATATTTGGGTTGTTGCACCACCTATCGTGCGTGGAAACTATTATTCGCGATACCAGACAGGGGGCTATGCGCTGCAACAATGTTGCCTACTCTTATTTTGCGTGAGCGCGTCCGATGTGGTTGATCCAGGATAGTAGTTCGTCGTGTTGGATAGGCTTGATTAGGAATGCCACAACACCCGCGCGCCGGATGCGATCCGCAAGTGTGGAGGCTGGTCGTTCAGCTATCAGGATAACGGGGGTTGCGATGCCCTGTGCGTGTAGGCGCTCCACAAGCTCTAACCCCGTGACATCCGGTATCTGCTGATCAACCACCAGGCACGATAGGTGCGGGCAGAGTGGCGATTCGAGCAATGCCGTCGCGGATTCAAACTCATCCGCCAAGAATCCGTGGACTTCCAGAAGCATGCGTGTTGAATGCCGCACAGCGCTGTCACTATCAACGATGCCAATCCGGTCTGGCACTGATTTCTCATACTCCCAGTCAATTCCTGGATCGCGCTGAGCCGACATCTTCGCGCTGATGCGGAGATCCGCACATTGATCTGACGCAAATTGGCAATCTCTTATAGCCGATTACGTGGGCGCAGATCGTGCCGACAGCACCATCCGTACCAGATCGGCAAGATTGTCGGCGCGCATCTTTTCCATAACGTGGGCGCGATGGATATCCACAGTCCGGGGCGAAATCTCGAGAATTCTTGCGATTTCTTTCGTGGTTTTGCCTTCGACCACGAGATCAAGAACTTCCTTTTCCCGTATGGTGAGAGCCGTGAGCCGTGCTGTGATGTTCCGGTCAACGCCCGTGCGATGCATGTTCCGCAGCCGCATCCCCTTGCGAATGCAATCCAGCAGAGTTTCTTCCCGGAAGGGTTTTTCCAGGAAATCAATGGCGCCTGCCCGCATGGCGCGCACAGCCAGCGGTACGTCGCCATGGCCGGTGATGATGATGACGGGTAACCCAAGGTTACGACGGTGAAGTTCGTCTTGAAGCTGTAACCCATCCATATCCGGCATGCGGATATCGACCACAAGGCACCCGTCCATCCCATGGATATCCGCTGACAGGAATTTCAGGGCCGACTCGAATGTCTCAACCTTGAAACCTGAAATTTCCAGAAGGATCTGAAGCGAATTGCGGACGTCGGCATCATCGTCCACCACATAGACCGTGCCCGCGTTTGTCATGGGGCCGGTTCTGGTGCCGGTACCGGCAGGCGCAGAATGAAGGTCGCGCCTTCTTCGCTGTTTGCTGCCAGCCATAGCCGCCCGCCATGTGCTTCCGCGATTTTGCGGCAGATGCTCAGCCCCATGCCCATGCCATGAGCCTTGGTGGTGACGAAGGGGTGAAACAGGCGGCTTTCGACCTCTGCGGGAATTCCCGTGCCGGTGTCGGCGACGGCGATTTCGACAGCATCGCCATTCTTGTGCGTCGTGATGGTCACTGCGCCGCGGGGAAGGCCGCTTGTGGCTTCGACGGCATTGCGAATCAAATTGACCAGAATTTGCTGGATCTGAACCTTGTCGATCAACAGGGCCGGCAAACCGGGCTCCAACCCCAATCGCCGCTTGATGTCACCACCCCGCATGCCGGCGAGACCCAGTTCGACCGCCTCTTCCACGGCCTTGTTGATGTCCTCCGGCGCACGAATGGACTCCCGTTTTTCAATAAAGTTGCGCAGGCGCCGGATAATAAGACCCGCGCGCTCAGCTTGTTCAGCGATGCGATCGAGTACTTCGGCCAATTTGGCTGCCGGCTCACCAAGGTGTCCCGTCATATGCCGGGCTGCGCCCGTATAGTTCAGAAGAGCCGTCAACGGCTGGTTCAACTCATGCGCCAATGCTGATGCCATCTCACCCATCAGGGTCATTCGCGTCACGTGGAGAAGTTCGCCTTGCAGTTCCCGGATGCGGTTGTCGCGGGCGCGTGTTTCCGACATATCGTTGATGATGCCAACGAAAATGCGGCTGCCTTTCAGCATCCCTTCGCCGACCGACAGATACATCGGGAACGTCGTACCATCCCTGCGCTGGCCGACGACCTCGCGACCGATACCGATAATATGCGGGATTTGTGTTTCCAGATACCGCGCCAGATAGGCATCATGCTGACTGCGGTAGGGTTCCGGCATCAGCATGTTTATGTTGCAGTCCAATACCTCTTCGGGGGCATATCCAAAGAGCCGTTCACAGGCCGGGCTGAAGACTTGGACAATGCCTTGCTCATTGATGACGACAATACCGTCGATTGCCGTATTGATCAGGGCGTGGAAAAGCGCGTCCTCATCGGCTGCTTGGGCGATTGTTCTTCCCGCTTCCTGCATCGTCAGATATCGCGTGGAGGGCGAAATTGTCTAACATTTTTCGACAATGGTTTCTAGAAGTGGGGCAGGCGGACTCGAGCAGACTGGGACACGCGATATACGGCCTCTGCAGAGGTCTACATGCGCAGAGGGTGATTACCCAGACTTTTTACCTGGAGAACGATCGAGGCGCGGCGGGCTGTCGTGACTCGGTGGGTTTTGCGGCACACTTTTAGGCATTCAATCTGTCGAGAGGCTCGGAAGTCATTTTGACAATAAGTTTGCCCTCATTGCTGCCGTCAAACAATTTGGCAAAGGCCGCCGGTGCAATCTCGATGCCAGTTTCCATATGCTCCCGAACTTTCAGGTGACCTTCGGAGAGAGCCGGCCGCGCAGGCGAGGATGCCTTATCGCGCAGCGGTGGGTTTTCTCCAGAGCGAGAGATAGCCCCAGCCCATGGCCAGTGCGAGAGGCAAGGCACCCGCAAACATGAACACGAGGTCGCCCGGCATGCGCAGCCATTCAAGCGTGCGGGCCAAGGGAGTGGCGGTATAGGTCAACCCGCGCGCATGCCAATAGCCGTGTTCGACCACATCGAGGACCTGCAGAACCCCACCTGGAAACAGACTCAGAAAGACCATCATGGCAAGGCCGATATTCAGGCCCCAGAAGGCTACCCGCACCAGTCCGGCAAGCTTTTGCCAAACCTCTTCGCGCACAACTTCGCGTAGGACGAACACCATCAAACCAGCACCTAGCATACCGAACACGCCCATCATGGCGGCATGGCCATGATTTGGCGTGAGGATGGTGCCGACTTCGTAATAGCTGACGATCGGTGTGTTGATCAGGAAGCCGAACACACCGGCGCCCAGGAAATTCCAAAAGCCTACCGCCATCAGGAAATAGAATGTCCAGCGATGTCGGTTGACGACGTTGTCGCTACCGCGCGTGACCCTTACGAAATCCCACGCATCAAGCGTGATTAAGGTCAACGGCACGACTTCCAAGGCGGAAAACGTGGCGGAAAGTGCCATGTTCATTTCAGTCTGCCCGGTCCAGTACCAATGATGGCCAGTGCCGATCAGCCCGCCGCCAAAATAAAGAATAGCATCGAGATAGATGGTCCGCAGCGCCGTAATCCGCCGCACCAGACCCATACGATAGAAAATAACGGCGACGATGACAGTGACAAAGAACTCGAAGAAGCCTTCGACCCAGAGATGAATGATCCAGAAGCGCCAAGCATCGACGATCGTGTAATTGGTCTGTGAGCCGTAGAAGAGTGCCGGCAGATAAAACAATGGAATGGCGAAAGCCGCGATGAGGAAGAAGTTCGCGAAGCCGCGACGTTCCGGATCGCGCCGTGCGGGGGCGATCGCGCGCCACACCAAGAAGAACCAGAACAACAGTCCGATAGCGAGCAGGATTTGCCAGAAGCGCCCAAGCTCCAGATATTCCCATCCCTGATCGCCGAACCAGAACCAGGTCTTCGGCAACCATTGCAGAATGCCAGCCCATTCGCCGAACATGCTGCCGATAATGACAATGGCGACGGCGCTGAACAGCAAATGAATACCTAGTCGCTGACGCGGCGGGCTTGCACGGCCTAGTAATTCGGCCACAAACAATGCGCCCGCGACGTAAGATGTAGCGATCCAGAAAATCGCAGATTGCAAATGCCAGGTTCGCAACAGATTGCTGGGGAACCAGGCCGCCAAATCTAACCCATAGAACGTGCCCGGATCGGCCCGGTAATGCGCGATGCCCGCACCAAAGAAGGTCTGCCCCAGAAGCAGAATTGATGCGACCGCCATGTATTTGAGCGTCGCCTTTTGGGAGGGGCTCAGAACCCATGGTTCGGCCGGCGTTGGCGCGCCATGCCAGCCAAGATAATCGAACTTGCCGAAGGCCAGCAAAACGATGGCGATGCCACCCAGCAGGAAAACGAAACTGATGGCCGTCCACAAAAGTGCGGCGCCCGTGGGATGATTGCCAGCGAGCGGGTCATAGGGAAAATTGTTCGTATAGGAATGCGCCGTTCCCGGCCTTTGGGCAACAGAGCCCCAGGCCGCCCAGGTGAAGAAGGCGGTAAGATCGTGCAGCTCTTTCGGATCGGTAATGAGGTTAGCCGCTAAGCCGCCATTGAGCGCCGGATTCTGGAAGTAGGTTTTCCAGCGGTCCACCTCGTTTGCGAATGTCTGCGCGCCCGCCGGCAGAAGCGTCAACGTACCCGTACCGGAATCGTAACGATTGGTTTTCAACAGGCTTGCAACTTCGCCATCAACAGCGGCACGTTGTTCGCCCGAAAGCGTCCCATAGTCTTTTGCAAAACGGGCCCGCGCGCGGGCCTGCGCCAGGTCGAGTGCCCAATGATGCAGCACGGCCGCGCCGAAATCAGGCCCCAGGTAGCCGCCGTGGCCCCAGATGGTGCCATTGTCCATCAAGCCATATTTGAGAAACACCTCCTGCCCGGCACGAATGTCGTCGCCGGTGAAAACGACGTGACCCGCTGTATCAACTGCGCGTTCAGGTATGGGAGGCGCATTTTGGTAGGCCTTGAAGGTCAGAAGAAGCAAAACGCCCAGGCCGAAAACAAACACGACAAGGACGGCACGAGCCCACCACGGGGAGAGTTGCTCAATCGGCTCGGGTGATTCTACGGTTGTCATACGCCCCCGCTGCTTAAAAAGTCATCGCGGCACGATTTTCTGCACCGGCCAAAGAAAACGACTCGCTATGCAGCTAGGATACCATCCTGAGTGCATACCTGCTATTGTGAAATCAAGCGATATTATGGCGCAAACGCTACTGGACGCGGTGACGGCCTAGCCCCAAATCGAGAGCATGAATGGGACCCGGCAACAAGCATGTGCCGCTCTTCGTCGTGGCCGATATTGAAGAGAATTTGCGACGCAAGGCAGCTGGCAGAAAGAAAATCTCTCTGTCGTCGATCGCGATCGGGATGGTGCGCCGGACCGATCCGCTATTCGAGATCGAGCGCTCCGCGTGTGTCCCTCCAACAATGCCGCTGAAAGAGGCTTGCGCGGTATCGCTCTTGGCGGGAAAGCATGGCTGCTCTGGGGCTCTGATCGCAGAGGACGGCGTGCCGCGGCCATGTACAGCCTGATCGTGACAGCCAAAATGAATGGCGTCGATGCGCAACCGCGGCTGGCCGGCGTCCTCGCACGCATCGCCGCTAATCCGGCCCATCGGCTGGACGAATTACTCCCGCGGAATTGCGCCGGCATCGGTGAACTCCTCTCTTGCGGCACGGCGTCATGAACTCCGTGCGCCAATCGCCAACGCCTTCAGCGGACAGCCGGGAAGCTTGCGATGCTCCCGCGGGCTCAAATCGGTACTCTTCCACGCCTCATGATGCGCGCGCCAGAACGGCCCCGTAAATCGTATCCGGCGTAGGGGATTTCCCTGCATGCGTGAGAAAATTCCCTGTTATGGGGGTAGAAATTCCCCGTTCCGGACATCCAGACTCCCAGTTATTTTTGCACATATGCGATCAATTGACTATCACAAAGTGCTTATTTTATCGCGTTCCCGTATATGCCCTGGTCTCGGTAATCAGATTCGAAAGTATAAAAAATCCCCTGTACTTTCCCTGTTCCCGCCCAAAATCAGCCTAGAGACCGGTTCGCTCAAGACTACAAACACCGCCATTTCACCGCGAATTGTTCTCCATGGCGCGTATTGCCGCCGATCACCGCATCGCCACCATATGACGTGGAGGACCGCCGATCCTGCGCTACAACCTCGCTGTAGACGCTCGCGCCGGCCGCAAGCGCGTCCGCTTTAATCACTCGCCCCCGGCTTCAGGAGCCAGTGCCATTGCCGAAAAGAGGGATCAGTTTCCCTCTGGCAGCATTTGGGGATTCCAGACAATTTCCCAGAGATGTCCGTCAGGATCACGAAAATACCCGGCGTAACCGCCGTAGAACGTATCCTGCGGGGCCTTGATGATCTCGGCGCCGGCACGTTGTGCCATATCCATTGTTTCGTCCACGTCCTGCCGGCGCAGAACGTTGTGTCCGATCGTTACCGCAGTCGAAGAGACTGGGTGTTTGGGCAGGCCGGTGTCGTATGAAATATCGTCTTGCGCCCAAATGGCGAGCTTCAGCCCACCCGAGAGATCGAAAAAGGCGACTGCGCCATGCTCGAACTCACGACCGACAATGCCCTTAGTGACGAGGCCAAGACCGTCCCGATAGAAGGAAAGCGACCGTTCAAGATCGGCCACGCCAAGTGTGATGACGGAAATTCTGGGTTTCATGTCCATGCCCTTTCTATCGGCGCCTGCATCATGCATGCGCCTTGACAGTCTTGGGCCGCTGATAACCTGGCGGAAGGACCCGGCGGGCGGGGGCCGGGCCAACCTTCCCGAGCCTAACCTGTTTCAGACACGTGGAGGAGTACCAGTCCGCAAATTGAGCGTCAATTTCTCCTTCTTTCGAAAATTGACACCGTGAGACATGGCCGGAAATAGCCGCAGGCAACCAGTTGTAGCCATTCGCTTCCGCCTCAATTTTGGAGGGCTACCGCGTAGGCGTAGGTCTCCGTTTTGCCGGCTTCGGCCCGCCAATTCATCATCTACCAATTCATCGCTGCGGCCGCGGAGGAGGATACTCCCTTCGTAACGGCGGTAAGAACTGTGCGGTCCGTGCACTCGCAGTGATGGGCGCTCAGCCGCCTTTTGGTGGCGTGACCCTATCCATTTCCTCGATAGCCAGCGCAGAATGGGCATAGGCGCCGCCGGCGCGCATTTCGGCCGCCACCCAGATGGCCTCCATCAGCTCTTCGCGTGTGGCTCCGCTGCGTAACGCGGCTTTGGTGTGGCCTTTGATGCAGTAAGGGCATT
>ERZ778027.703-NODE-703-length-70584-cov-11.073814_pt1 | contig 70584 bp, 81 predicted proteins | sample MGYA00375757_ERZ778027 | MGnify/ENA primary metagenome ERZ778027 (study PRJEB29350, sample SAMN05389817) | bioreactor metagenome | isolation source: Ammonium sulfate bioreactor | place: South Africa: University of Cape Town | collected 2014-02-18 ...
TGAAAAAGTAAAGTAAAATAAAGTAATTCACTTTACTTTACTGGTAAAGTAAAGTAACTATACTTTACTTTACCAGTAAAGTAAGGTTGTTAGACTTTACTCGAAAAGTAAAGTAAAATAAAGTAAAGTAAAGCTATATAACCAGATTAAATTTATTATTTGATTTTCATACCAGTGAGACTTCAATACTAATGTTGTATAAAAAACTTCACGCAAAATCTGTTTTCTACTATGTTGATCAGTAATAAGTTTTCAACAAACGATAATTTAGCATATTTAATAAATCTATAAATTGACAACCTTTTAATTGCTGCTTACTATCAGGTTAAACTTATAACTGGCATAGTCAGTAGCATGTGAATAATACTAACTTCATGCTAATTTGGTCATCGGAAGAAATAGCGAGAAAGTAGCCCAGTGTTTGTTAATAGCATAAACAGCACAAAAACATTAAAAAAAAACATGCTGTGATATGGTATCTATTTCAATCTTAAACTCCATCACTTAAAAACCAATAAAATATCTACAGATTTTCAAATCATTAATATAGTGGAAAGATTCAAAAACATCAGTCAATACTGTAATTAGCTAAATAGCATTCATTTTGCTTTAGAATTTGATCTCTATCTGAGTATATGTATTCTTTCACAACAATACGAAAATGTGCTTGTGGTAAATGGTCAGATATATACTATTCAACATGCACAAAGATAAATCCCTTATAACGGTGCGAGAATTCTAACCTACTATCGTTTATTAGACTTTAACCGAACTTTTTTTCTGGATAAAAAATATGACTTTACTTTACTTGATTTTACTTTACTTTTTAAGTAAAGTACACCAACTTTACTTTACCCGGTAAAGTAAAGTAACTACACTTTACTTTACTCAGTAAAGTAAAGTGCAAAAAACTCACTTTACTAGTAAAGTAAAGATAAAGTGCCACCCCTATTTGTCAATCAACAATCGATTCTCCAGAAAAGGAGAAAAGTTAAAATATTTTGTTTTTGCACATAAAATACTTATCTGATATATTTACAGACGCATTCTATCGTATCTTTTGTTATGTCTAGTAATTAAGCAATAAAAAGAACAGACCAACCTCTATCAACCACAGACAATAAAAAGGTCTCCTCGAGCTGATTAGATTAAATAGTTTCGTTTGAATCCTCAGAAATATTCAAATTAAAAAAAAAGCCGAAATGTCATGTTGTTTCGTTTAGGTCATGATCGAGATGATCACCATCGAAACGACGATCGACAACGAAGTACGATTTTTATATAATTATAAAACAAAAAAGAAAGAAATTCTTGGTTTTTTATTTTTCTGTTGTTGCACTTTTATTATATTTGCATTTTTTGTTTCTAGACGAACGTCGACGAACTCCAAAGTTGAAACGTCAAACATCTAGTTCAAGCTCGTCGTCATCGAGATCCTCATCGTCCTCGTCATCGTCGCGAAGCTCATCTCGATCGTAATTTTCTATCCAATTCAAAACAATCGAATTTTCTTTGCTTTTCTAGACAAAATCAATCAACTGAACGAAAACATAAATAAAAATCTGTGTTTTTCTTGTTCTTTTTTTTCTTTGTGTATAAAAATTTCTTGTTACATTTGTCTAACTTTTGTTGTTTATGGGCGTGATAGAAGAAAAACAATGCACACGCACACACACACACAATAACCATTGAAGTTCTCATTTCAGATTTCCTATGGTTGATCCAATGTCAACATTCGACGATGAAACTAATGGAGAAACATCTTCAATTGGTCAAGTCGCATGCGTACGTCCAAGAATTCTATTAACAGGCCTTCGACGTTCAGGTAAAACATCGATTCAACGTGTTATTTTCACAAAAATGCAGCCATCTCAAACTCAATTCCTCGAATCAACACCTCAGCTAATCACCAATCAATTTTCCTGTGGTTCATTTATTAATTTTCAAGTTCAGGAATTGCCCGGTCAATTGCACGATTTTCCTTCGATGCCGTCGAACGCTCGTCAACAAAACGACGACGATGATCCAACACAAATGATCGGCAACGGTTACAACATGGAACGTTTATTAAAACGTGCCCATGCAGTTGTCTATGTCATCGATGCTCAAGATGAGTACAGCGAGTCGATCGCACGTTTAAATCTAATTATTCAATTAGGTCGACGTGTGAATCCGAAACTTCGCTATGAAATCTTCATACACAAAGTCGATCAATTGGCTGAAGAAGTCAAATTCGAGGCACAACGAGATATTCATAATCAGGTACGCGACCGTCTCGCTGATCTACCTGGTGGAATCGATGCGTGGCCAAGTGTGCCGACGTCGAATGCTCAAAATGTCCTAATAAATTTTCATTTAACTTCAATTTATGATCATTCGATATTCGAAGCATTCTCTCGAGTTATACAGAAACTGTTGCCACAGTTTTCTTGTCTCGAACATTTGCTCACTTATCTGCTGTCGGCATCGAATATTGAACAAGTTTTTCTATTCGATGTTCAAACGAAAATTAGTATTGCAAGTGATGCATCGCCAACGGATATGAAAATCTATGAATTATGCTGTGATATGATCGATCTTTCGATTAATATGAGTGAAATCTACGGAAAAACAGACAAAGAACCAACAGAATGGAAAAATGAGATCCGTACGAATGGTAAAACTCTTAGGTTTTTTTAAAAACTAAATAAAGAATTCTTCTGCTTTTGATTGCTAAGATCCAAATCCTGATGATGACGACGACGATGACGATCCCGGTGAACTTCTCGAAACAACTGATATCCCAGCTTTTGATGTTTTCGATTCGATGTCATCAAGTGTGATTAAATTATCCAGTGGTCGAGTACTTTATCTCAAAGAAATCAATCGTCATCTAGCATTGATATGTATTCTTCGTGAAGAAGCATTAACACGACAAGCATTAATCGATTATAATATCAAGCAATTAAAAGAATCAATTTTAAAACTATTTCAATTAAATCCTCAAATTGAAACACAATAATAATCCAGTGATCTTTTGTAATACAAAACAAACCGATAGCGAAAATATGTTTCTCCCACCTTTAGATCAGGAAATTAACGTGCGTTTTCTCTTGTATTACAATGTCTATATCAATTTTGCATGTGTACATAGATCTTTCAACTTCATTGCAGAACAGTAATGTCGTTTTCTTCTTTTTTTTTCTGTGTTTGTATTATTCACAAACAGTGAATTTGTCTATTCAATTTTTCGTATCTCTGTGTGTGAGGCTTTTCTTTTGTGTTTGTTTGTCTATTTTACATTTATGTCATGTCCTTATTCTCTTTCTCGTTTTCTGTGTTCGCATTTTATTAATTGAAATTAACAACAGGAAACTAATGCAAATCAGGAAGAACTGATTTTTAAATAATAATAATAAATAAATAAATAAAAGTGTTCTTTTTTGGAAATAAAAAGCATGAAGGTCATTTTCTTAAAAGGATTGAATAGACTCTTAAGAGAGAAAGAGAAAAAGTTTTGATTGCAAACAATATTGGTTAGTTACATATGTTTGATTTGAAAGTGTCGACATTATATTTGTTTACAAGAATGTTTATATGGTTTCTAAGAGAAGCAAAAGTTTTCTTTGCACTTTTTTGTTTAAATATGTGTGGAATATTTGCTGGTTCATTGTCAATTGAATTGTCTCCAATGGAAACTTAACACAACATATCGTTTGTGTCTGTTGAAGTCAGGAAAAAAAACCGAGAAAGTTGAAGTAATTCATTTTAGTGGCTACTACTACCACTCGATTATTTTCTCTCTCTTTTCATTCGTCGCCTTCGTTACATATTCACTTCTCTCTATATAACATTTCAGCCCGGCTTGCACACACTGTCAGTCAGTCGTACAAGAGCAAACATTTTACTTTAATTTATAAAAAAAAAAAACAACAACAGTATGTAAATTTTTTGCCGACATTTATTTGAAATAACTAGTTTCTTATTAGAACATGCGTGAATGTATCTCAGTTCATGTTGGTCAAGCTGGTGTTCAAATTGGTAATGCCTGCTGGGAATTATACTGTTTAGAACATGGTATTCAACCTGATGGACAAATGCCATCGGATAAAACAATCGGCGGTGGTGATGATTCGTTCAACACCTTTTTTAGCGAAACAGGAGCTGGCAAACACGTACCACGAGCTGTTTTCGTCGATTTAGAACCAACAGTCATCGGTAAATAAATAAACGCAAACGAATATATTTGTTTATCAAAGTTTTCTTTTAGACGAAGTACGTACTGGTACTTATCGTCAATTGTTTCATCCTGAACAGTTAATCACCGGCAAAGAAGATGCTGGTAGGCATTTGAAAATAATCGTATTCGTTGAGAAAAATTGACTTTTTTCTAGCTAATAACTATGCTCGTGGTCATTATACAATTGGCAAAGAAATTGTTGATCTCGTGCTTGATCGTATTCGTAAATTGGCTGATCAATGTACTGGTCTTCAAGGTTTTCTCATTTTCCACAGTTTCGGAGGTAAAACATTTGTCTTTAAATCAATCGGAAAGAGGTTATGTTTTTTTTCTTTAGGTGGTACTGGCTCAGGTTTCACATCATTATTAATGGAACGTCTCAGTGTTGATTATGGCAAAAAATCCAAACTCGAATTCGCTGTCTATCCAGCACCACAAATTTCAACGGCTGTCGTCGAACCATACAATTCAATTTTAACAACACACACCACTCTTGAACACTCGGATTGTGCTTTCATGGTTGATAATGGTTCGTAGAATAGTTCATCGAACGAAAGATCTCATCTATTGTTGTGGTTTTTTCTTTCGAATAGAGGCTATTTACGATATCTGCCGACGTAATTTGGATATCGAACGACCAACCTACACAAACTTGAACCGTTTAATTGCTCAAATTGTCTCGTCAATCACAGCATCATTACGTTTCGATGGTGCACTCAATGTCGATCTTACTGAATTTCAAACAAATTTAGTCCCATATCCACGTATTCACTTTCCTTTAGCTACTTATGCACCAATCATCAGCGGTAAAACGAAAAGCCGAAAAAAAATGATTTAATAAATCTTATTTTTATTTTTCTAGCCGAAAAAGCCTATCACGAACAATTAACCGTCGCTGAAATCACCAATGCTGTCTTCGAACCAGCCAATCAAATGGTCAAATGCGATCCTCGACACGGCAAATACATGGCCTGCTGTCTCTTATATCGTGGTGATGTTGTACCTAAAGACGTCAACGCTGCCATTGCCACCATCAAAACCAAACGAACAATTCAATTCGTCGATTGGTGTCCAACTGGTTTCAAAGTTGGTATCAACTATCAACCGCCAACTGTTGTTCCCGGAGGTGATTTAGCTAAAGTACAACGAGCTGTTTGCATGTTATCGAATACAACAGCTATTGCCGAAGCTTGGGCGCGTCTCGATCATAAATTCGATTTAATGTACGCTAAACGTGCTTTCGTTCACTGGTATGTCGGCGAAGGTATGGAAGAAGGTGAATTCAGTGAAGCACGTGAAGATTTAGCTGCATTAGAAAAAGATTACGAAGAAGTCGGCGTCGATTCAGTTGAAGTACGATGTTTGCCATTTCATTTTTGGTCTGCATATACTCAATGTCTTGTTTTTCGTTTCAGGGTGAAGGTGAAGGTGAAGGTGAAGAATATTAAAAATCGCTTCAAAAGACAAACACAATCATTTTACTTATCTCTTCTTCTTCTTTCTTATATTGTATCTTAACATTAAAGCAAAACACATAGATCAATAAATAAAAAAACAAATATCACGATCTTTATTAAAGAACCAAATAGTTCAAAAAAAATGTTCTCCTAGGTCACTGTGCCTCAAATAAACAAGTTCATGAATGCAAACTGAAAAATAAAGGTTTAATGATAATTTTTGTTTTTACTCGACTAAAACATTTCGAAGAAGATATTGTTTGTACTTTCGGCTATCTCTGAAATCTTATCGACAAACTCATATACGTATTTGATAATCAAAGGTTATTTATATGCGAACCAGTAACAATTTCTAGAGCAGAAGATCGTTTTGTTTCGTTCTCATTCTTGGTTTTGATCGCATGTCAGAGAGTACGATGTGTAGTATCTTGAGGAAATCTTGTGAATAGAGAACATCAACTTGATTTTTCTCCATCGATGAATAAAAGAAACAAAAAAAACATGGCAATGACATTGATTCCTATTTTTAGTTCGAATATGTTGCAAATAAGTCGTCTTCAATTAATTCTATGCATTCTTCTTCCGATTCTCATTGAATCGAAAGGTAATTTGTATAAAAAAAAACTGTCAATCACAAAAATTCATTTCACATCAGATACATGGACATATGAAAATAAAAATCAATGGCAAGAAAAACATCATTATTGCGATGGCAATCTTCAATCACCGATTGATATTCATCTCAATCAATCGGCCTACAATCCGCATCTTAAACGAATGTATTTCGAAAAAGTTCTTCTGCCAACAACGAAACTAAGTCTAATGAACAATGGATACACAGGTAGAGAAGAGAAGACAAGTCGAGATATCGATTTCAGAGAACTGATTTTTGATTGTTCTAGCGCAATTAAACATGAGCGGACATTATCGTTTGAAACATGTTATACCGCATGGCGAAGATTATATAGTCGAACAACTTCATGTTCATTGGAGTCATGCAGGTGATGATCATTATGGTTCCGAGCATTTACTCGATGGCAAATCGTACCCATTCGAAGTAGATCATTTTGTTTTCGATAGACAAACGTCTTGACTTTGATTTAGTTGCATGTTGTTGCCTATTCAAGTTTGTATTCGAATATTGCAGAAGCAATGACAAATGTTCGTGGACTTGCTGTAGTCGGTTTATTTTTTCAAGTAAAATACTTTCTCTCTCGAATGAAAGCCAAACATTTGCCTCGAATTTTCAAAGATTAGTAATGAATCCAATGAATTTCTCGAGCCGATTGTCAGCGCATGTCGGCATGTTCATCCTCGAAATACTTACGTTGATCTAACCGATGACTTCAAATTAATCTCGCTCATGGGCGAATCAGGGATTCCACGATATTTTCGCTACGATGGCTCGTTAACAACGCCGCCTTGTTATGAGTCCGTTGTTTGGAGTGTCATTCCCGAACCTCAATATATTTCTCGTGAACAATTGAATTCATTTCAGAAATTACATGATACGAAAAATCAAATCATGAAAGATATCTATCGGTTGCCATTCGATCTCGGGACAAGAAAATTATATCGTACTTTTCGATCGTCTCATCCTGAATATGAAAAGGCATTCGAGCCTAACTCAGTAACGAGCACATATCATTATAAAACATTATTTTTCATTTTCGTCGGTCTCTTTTATTTCTTATAAATAGAATTAAAATTTTAAACTAGTGTTTAGAATAAATAAATGCCTTTTTCCTTCTTGAAAACTAAAACATACTGTCAAGGTAACGTGAAAAAGTAAGTGAAAATTGTTGACAAGCCGTTTGCTCTGGTCTGTTTCTCACACTAAACATTCTTCTCATTAAAAATAATCTTTTTTCTTTCTCTGCGACATCGATCGAGACAAACAAAATAATATTATTTTACCACAAGAAAAAGAAGAGAAGAAGAAAGAAACGAGACTTTCTTTTTTTCCTTTTGTTCGTCACCATCACCACCGTTACTATTAAAAAAAGACCACGTATGTACACATACACATACAAATAAAATGGATCGTGACACAGCCAATGCGACACGTTTACGTGTAAATCGTATTGCTTTAATTCAGCAATTAGATGCGCAAGAACTTGTACCGAAATTAGTCCGATCGAGAATACTTTCGGTTAATCACGATGTTCAGTATATTAATCAGGCAACATCAAGAATCGATCGTGCACGTCGATTAATCGATTGTCTTTTAAATCCGATCTCGATCGGCAAAGAAGCTGAACGTGGCGAACGTCCAGCCAACTGGTATTTACAATTTCGTAGTATTTTATTAGAGAATCAATCGGTCTACGGGGATCTTGTCACTGCACTTGATAATACGGTCATACGTGTGCCTGAATTTGCTAAACGAACAGGCGATGCATTCGCTGATAAAACGAATATTTCACGTTCCGAAGAATTTCGACAAGATGTGAACAAAGATTTACTACGTACATCGAAACCAAAACAAGACGTCGAACAACAAACGAGTTCACAACCGAAAACCAATCAAGAGAAAATAACAAAGATCGAATTCGATCCATATGCAATGAATAAAATTTTAATCGAAGGAAATTTTCAAAAAGTTATCGACAATCTTACTTATTATTCACGAGTAGAGTCAACGTGTTTTTTTTTGTTTTCTCTTTGTTGTTTAGCGAACGAAGATTTTATTCGATATTTAGATCCCAGAAAATTTGTTCGAACAATTATCTCAATCGAATCAATCATTCGATCGTGATCAACTCGAAATCGAACAGAAAACATTCGATGAAATCCGTCGAATTGAACTCATGAATAATTTAATCAAAAAAGAACAATCACTTTCAAGTCAAAGCATATTCGACACGGAATTAGTCGATTCATTGCTTTCGAATCGAAATCATTATCATTATTTTTATAAGTATTTCTCTGGTCTTTCATCGATCTATGGCATTCATTTCGATCGAGAATTCTATCAAGCATTTAAGAAAAATCTCGAAAAACAAAGTGATTCGACGAAAACAGTTGACAAAGGCTTTCAGCTATACGAATTTTTGTATAACTATGGTCGATACGATCTTGCTCGACAAACGATCGAAACGATTGTTCAATTTCTAACGAAACAAGTTAAACAACAACAACAACAACCGACGACTGTTTGGACGTATCTATTTCGAGCTTGTTGTGCATTGATACAAGTTCATAATCAAGGCTTGGAAATGAAGGAAGCTTGGGCGAGAATCGAGGCCGCCAATGAAATTGCTGAGAATCTCAAAACAACAGGAATCGGTATTTTAAATTCTACAAAGAAAAACAAAAACGAATCATTTCTTTGCCTAGAAATTTCCGATGATGATTACGCGTGGTTCTATTTCGCTGCATCACAAACGGCAGTCGAAGACGCCAATTTCGATGCTAATATTCAATATTGTTACCGGTAGATATTCATTTTGTATTGAAATTTTTGTTTTGAAACTAAAAATAGAGGTCTGAAATCCGTCGATAAGAACAATCACTCATTGATTGTTGATTTACTCTGTTCGTTAACACAAGGATTAACATCGAAATGGATCATGAACAAAGCTCAATCGACAGCTGTCATGGCCGTTCAATACGCAGCGTAAGAGATTACCAATCAAATCTCAAAAAAAAATATTTCTCGTTATTTTTTCTGGTCTAAATAGAAAATACTGCGGACGAAACAGTCCAAAATTTGTCTTTGCACTTCAGCAACTTGTTCAATTCTCGAACGAATTCATTCAAGATCCATCCTCTGTTGAATTATGTCAAGTAAAAACCATCCTTCCAAAACAAAAAACAAACGACATATTCACTTTCAGTATACATTCGATCGAGCTCGAACTATCTATGGTTATGAATCTTTGCCTGTCGCTCACGCACATCGAGCTCTGTCGCGAAGTTTAATCACTCTTGCTTCAATGACTTATTCGAAGGAAAATTCCTTGGAAAGCAACTATCTTCATCACGCTCACGAAGCGTTTCGCATTGCACAGGATTGGTTCGGTGTTGAAGATCGTATTCGTTTGTTTCCATTCAAAATGACGCTTGCTCATGCTCAGCAAGCGCATATTTCATCGGCTGATGACGCTGTCAAAGAAAGTTCGTTCAATGAAGCGATGGAACTGCTCGACGAGTGTTCGTTAATCGCACAAGAGATTTTCGGATCGATGAGTTTCAAAGTTGCACAAGTTCATCGACTTCGATCGGCGACTTTTCTCAGCAAGAAAATGTAAAAATTAATGTTTTTCGTTTTTTTCTTTAATTTAAAATCATTCTTCGATTTTGCTAAAGGTATGCCGAAGCCGAACAACAGTTGAATATTTGCTTACAAATCTACAAACTCTGTTTGCCACCGAATAGCTTTCATTTTCTCGTTACAAAAGCGAGTTTAGGTTTAATCTACAAACAACAAGACGATTATGCTCGAGCTTTACCTTTATTTCAAGCGATTTCTGGTTTACTAGGTAAAAATCAATTATTTATTTGTCAAAAAAACATTTGATTTCCATTGAATAGATACGAAAACTCAATCATTCCGTTGGATAAACATGGTTCTCGAGAGTTTAATCGAATGTTACACAAATCTCGACGAGAATCAACACGACAGCGAGTTATCTCATCGTGCTACAACGCCGAAAGCGAACAGTTCAGCCGAGAAAGTTCGTGCCGAATTGTACGAATGGCGACGTACGAATGTCAAACGAATTGATCTGATGAATTTAATTCATCAGGAACCATCGAAAACACTTCAACAATTCATTGCTGATTCAACTCGATTTCAAGAAACGACCGATCGTATTCATGCGCTCATGCATACACAACAAAAAGCGAAGAATCGTTTGTCAATACCAACAACGAACAACTAACCAATTCGATAGACCGACTCCATTGACCTAATCTTTTCGACTTTCTAATAATTGTTCTTTATTTGCACACATACATATTTCATTTCATTAAAAAAAAACGAGAGAGAAAGAGAGAAGGAACATGTTATTGATCACAGAACATTATATGCACATTGCACCTAAAAGACATAGATCGTTGTTCGTTTCATACTGTATAACGGTCTTGTTGTTGTGATTTTTTGTTTGCTGTTCGCGTACAACAAAGCAATGTTCCAAACCAAGTACACGAATGGATTTTCTCGGCAAATATTCGTCGACCGTTGCTGAGCGTATGACGTGAACGTTCTTGATTGCAATTATGTATAGCTATGGCTTGATCAAACACATTTCGAACATTAAAATTCAACATTGATGAACATTCTAAATAGATTTTCGCCGAACATAGATTAGCGAGATATTCACCTTGAGATTGAGTTATTGGCCGTTGATGTTTTTCGGCTAATTGTTCGAGTGTATTGGGATCATTACGTAGGTCGAGTTTCGTTCCAACGAGAACGATCGGTACACGTGGTGCATAACCTGAATTCAGTTTCAAGAGATTTTCAAAGAAAGAAAATAAAAACGAACTTACGATTTAGTTCAGGTATCCATTTACTCATGATATTCGAATAACTATCGGGATCGACAACAGAAAAACAAAGAATGAATATATTCGTATTCGGATATGCCATAATGCGTAATTGATCGTATTCTTCCTGAGAGAGAATAATAGATACTTTTTTTTTATTTCGTTTTTTTTCTCAAATATTTACTTGTCCGGCACTATCGAAGAGATTAAGAATATATTTTCGATTGTTAACCGTCACTGTAGCTAGAAGATTTCAATTATTCATTTTGTTTTCTTTTGCATTGATCTTTACCAGCATAGTTTTCAAAGATCGTTGGCACGTAAGGATCTTGAGGATATTCTCCATCTTTATAAACTACACATAATGTCGTCTAAAATTTTTAATCCAGCTTATAAAATTCTATTTATCTTTCGTCAACGATTACCTTTCCAGTGTATCCATCGCCTTGAAACAAACAAAAGTCAAACATTATTTTCTATTCATGAATATGTGCAACTCACCAACGACGACCACTTTGATTTCTTCAATCGTGGACATTGTTGTCAGATTATTTGATTTTGATTTTGGCATGTACTACATAATCATCATCATCGAAGAGAAAAAGAAAAGCAGAAATGAATAAAAGTTCATACATCTGACACTATTCTCACGACTCATTTCTTTTTTCCCGCTCAAGAGAGCAAACTAATCGATCTGCTACTTGTCTATGATCATTCAATATTTGATAATAATTCTCTTTTCTTTTTTTATTATTTGAGTTTACCTGTAGTTGTAGATATACTGTTAATAAACATAGACAGAAGAAAGAAAAAAAGCCGAGAGAAATCCTCTCTTGCCGTTTTTGTAATGTATGCAAATAAATGTAAGCGAGACACGAATGAAAGTATGAACAGTTTTTCTTTTTCTTCTCTCTCACACGTTAGAGATGACCTGAGGACGTGAGATGAATGAATAAAATGAACAATCAACGAATCGAATGAGTAAAATAAGTAAAGAGTTTAATAGAGGTCGTGTTTTATAAAACACAAGAGAAGAGAAAAAAAAGAAAGATACATGATTGTATTATTAAAACTTGTCAATAAGATAATCTTGTTAAGAATTCTAATGAACAAGTTCAAATGACAAGTAAAAAGATGAAGATCGAAAGCGAACATTTACTTGGCTTACCTCGAGAGTATGCAAATGACGACAATGAATGTATGTTCAAGGTAAAAAATCTCTGTTGTGGATGTTGGCGGCAGTGCACACTTACGCACGTAGAACGAAAAGTGAGAGGAACCTTTCGTTTTTTTTTCATTCATTCCTTTCTTTCGCTTTTTTTTTCTTCTTTTTTCGTTCGTAGTTATACTAGATGAGATATTCTTCTTAAAGGCTTCTGTTCGTTTTCTCTCTTTTGAAGAAATATGACAATGAGATGATTTAATAATCAACATCTAGTATTTCTTATTGTCTCATTCGATCAATATATATGCTATATCATATCATTTACATATTCGTTCGAAAGTAACTAGACGATTTAATCGATATATAAATGTAATTATCTTATTGATATCAATCAGTGAGATAATAAATATTTAAAAAGATCATATCAATCGATTTAATCTTACGTTTAAATTGGAATGAAGAGATTAGAGAAATGATTTGTTTTTATTTCGCAAATAAAAAACGCAGAAAAAAAATCTAATTGGACGTTCAAACGAAATTTTAATATGTAAAATTATGTTGAATGACATTGAAAATTTCGATGAAAAACGGAATACAACTACAGACAGCAAATACTGGCCAAAATGAGACGCTACACCAACGTGTAAATACCATAAATGAAAGAGAAATTGCTCCAGTTGAATGAAGAATTGTTGCTAAAAGAAGACGAAGACGAACATTAAGAAAAGACAATAATCCTTAAATCAAGTGATTTACTTGCAAATGTCACTTTATTTCGAAGTAAACTCGGTCCAAGAACAAAGATCATCAATTCAATAATCAACAAAGCAATTGAAAATGATAATGCAATGATAAATCTAAGACGAACAAAGATAATAATTTCAAAACAAACGAAAAACTATCGAATCAATCGTTACCGAGTTTTTGTGAGATCGTATTGATCCGAAGGATACGCACAAAAATCGACATATTGATTCTAAATACGCCAATGAACAAAATCGAAATGTCTACGTCTATCATTCGACTTACATATTCTTTGAAAATCATGATTAATATCGAGAGATGTGCCGACATGGCGGTAAAACGTGCAAAAATTCCGTTCGCTGAAAGCATCTGGAAAAACAAAGGTTCAATAGAAAAACAGAACAAAAAAAACAAGCCCGATCAATCATTTATTTGCAATGATAAAGCACACGAAAAAGGAAAATCATCTCTATTTTATATATAATTATACGTAATCGATTCTGTTTATGAGTACAAATAAAAGAGAAAAAAAAACAGAAGAAAAAAAGTTTAAATAAAATGTTTAAGACACTATCAAAAAGAGAGCAAAAATGTTTAGGTGTATTTATTAAAACAAGTGAGAATAAGCAGTTCAAAGAAGAAGAAAAAAATGAGTCGAAGATCGGCCTGGATGAGTATTTTTGTCAGATGTAATATGTTTTCGTTATGGAATGTTTTGGTATTCATGTCCGTAGTTATCCGTTGTCAATGATGATTGTTGTTGTTGTTGTTGTTGTTGTTGTTTGAGAAAATTTAAATTCACAAATAGAATATCACCATTAGCAGCAATTATCATATTTTGTTTTGTCATTGCCATAGCTGCTGCTTCAGTATCTAATTGAAATAATTCATTAAGAACTTGGCTACCATCGTGACTAATTTCAAGAACACGTGACCAATGTTTTTGCCATTGACCATTGAAATATTTTCCTGATGTCATCGTGTCGAGAACGAAACATTTATCGTTCGATATGACTTCAATCGAGCATGGCCAACGAAGTCGTTGAGGGCCTAATAAATCTGCATCGATGATTTTTATAATATTACCCGAATTGACATCGCAAATATGCAATGAAAATGTATAAGCAATGCCTAAGAACAAACAATTCGAAATTTGCTTATTCGAAATCGAACAAACCTTGGTTATAATAAGGTTTGCTTGAATGTTCGACAATCATGTAGAACTTTTGTCCGTAGACTGAGATTAGTTTCGGACGAGCTTCATCGTATTGATCGTAGTGATTATAGACGCGCCATTGAGTAATAAATTCGAGTTTATCATCGAATTTAATCACACATGAATTTCGATAATCGCATACGTAAACATCGCCATGCGTCGGATCAGTATCGATGCCTAATGGTAAGAATGTGCCTGATTGACCAGTCGAATCTGTTTCTAAATGTTCACATGACAATTGAATTTCAAACAACAACAACAAAAGAGCTTATTCAGTTTTACCTTTAACAGAATCGATTGTTTGTCCTGTTTCAATGTTAATAATACTCACAGTTTCATCATGTGAGATATAGGCAATATTCTGCGACTGTGCTCTCTTTGAAATAGCAATGCCTCGAATACTCGGTGTCAAACCGATGACATTAATCGGCGCACCATATTCATCCAAAATAAATAATTTATTACAAATACCCAATAGAATTCTCTTATTATTCTCTGTAATTGCCATTGCTTCGGGTTCTAACGTAGCTAAATGATCGATTTTCAGGTATTTATACGGCGTAATATTAGTTGAAGTTTGAGGCTCAGTTTGAAATGTTGTCGATGCTGTTGGAATTGGTGGTGGTGGAGAAGTAAAACGTTGCTGAGATTCATTTCGATGGAATGTTATATGTCCAATCGTGTCCGAGCCGATCGCTCGACGTCCTTCGGCAAAAGTTAAAGCATTTTGTGGTTCTCGTTGTTGTTCAACGGCTCGACGAATATTTTGAATGTTCAATTCAATTTGTTCTAAACTCGTCCATAGCTGTTGTTTATTATTATTTGGATGATTCGATGATTTCAAATGTTCTAATTGTTGACCAACGGAGTTCGTGTCCGCGGCAAGATCGGCGTAGATCTTTTGTTTGCGTTGGTAATGTTGAGCGATGTCTTCGTCGAGACGTGACGCGATGTTTTTCAATTCATTTTGAATCGAAACTTCTTTGTGTTCGATTTGCCGGCGAATATCATCGTAATCGTATTTCAAACGACGTTGTTGCTCTTCGATTTCGCGTTCCAAACGTTTTTGATCCGAAATGAGAATTTCAACACGCGAATTGACATTGGCGGCGAGAGATGACGACGGTGTCGGCGCGAGATAATGTTCTTCGACGGATTTTGTTTGAGGCCGATTGACGGGCGTCGATGATCGACTGCCTGTTTGAGAGTTTCCACGAGATGAATTGTTTGTATTCATTGGAAGAGGAATGTCCGTATCGGGATTGAAACGTTCAGTCGAAAGGAAATTTGTCTGAAATTAAGAAAATTCGGATTGAATTTTGAAGAATTGGGAAATGTTTCTACTTCATTGACATCGACGTAAGCAGATGAACGTGATGAAACCGATGGTGTTGAACGGTGTGGTTTAGCAGTAGCATTGGTATAGAGATCGAGCGTTTCGATGTTAGGCGGAGGTGGTGGAGGAAAACGATCAGATGATAGTCGTGATGACGAAGCAACTGATGGCGGTCGAGAAGCAACTCGATCCACTTGTTGTTGTTCGCGTTGTGGTGTAAGAACAGATGCGATTTGTTGATAAGTATTCGATGTCGACGGTGCAGGCGATCGTTTCGATGGCGATGCCGATGAAATACTATGAATACTTTCGGCATAGCTACTCTGTCGGCTGTGTTGTTTTTGTTGAGGTGGTGGTTGAACTGTTGCATAGATGAGACCTTGTTGAACAGATGTTGGATGAGTTCGATCGGTTTCGGAGATCGGATGTGATGATGACGACGATGAGGATGATGATGATGAACTTAAACGACGACTCTGCGATCGAGAATTGACGTTCGCTGAATGTTGTTGCATAGATGAAATGATGTTTTGAAGATTATCGACGGTCGATAGACGATCACTTGATGCAGTCGATCGACGACGATGATCATCAGCCGATGAAATCGATACCGATCGTTCGTGTTCTTGAGGTGGCTGATGAATATTTTCTTTCGCTGTTTGCCATTGATCAGGGAACGGAGGTGCAGCAGGAGTTGTTCTTCGATAAGAGAAAAACAAAAAGCTTTTTTCTCTCTCTCTCGAAAATATTGAATTTACCCGTGAGTTAAATTGTCCCATCTGATTTCTTCGTAGGCTTGCGAAGGTCGATTGATAATCGATTTAGTCGGTGTTTCTTGTCGTTGCGAACGATTCGTTGCTTGTTCAAATATTCGTGTTAATTCATCATGTCGACTTGTTGACACAACACTGTCACTTCGTGGTTTTTCGAGTTGCGGTTGCGACGTGACTTCGGAGTAGATTCGTACGAGATTCGAAACTGTCGGCTGTGTACTTGTCACACTCGCTGAACGTGATGATCGTCGGTCACTATTCGATGATCTATTGAACACATTGACAAGTGCAGAGATTCCACTTTGAGAATGTGTCGATGGTTCGTGACCATTGCTCTCTGCGATGCTTGATTTACGTTTATCTTGTTGTTTTGGCATTTGTGCAGTCGAAGGATATGTAACAGGTTTCTTAGGCGTCGGTAATATTGGCAAAGGTTTGGTATTTAATCGCCATTCTTGACTTAAGATAAGATTTCGTTGTAAATCGTTTAAATCGTTTTCGTCAAATGGATGGACCTATAAAAAAGAACAGCAACGATGAAGAAGGTAAAAACGAAGAACGAGAATTGTCGTTTGATTACGACGAAAAGTTTATGATTTCTTTACAATTCGAAAAGCGATACCTCTCAATAGATGTATGTAACAAAAAAATTCAAAGAAGTGAAATAAATTCGAAAGATTTTTTTTCTTCTTTTTCTTTCTCTTCACTCTCGTTTTTCTTTTACTATTTTTTTTGTGCTCCAACCGATTTTATGCTCACGAGAAAAAAAAATGCTTGAGGACAACTACAAGTATTCTTATCTTTGATTTCTTTAAGAATTCGGCAGCTTCTGTCTTCCATAAGTAAAAATAATAAACATCGAAAGAAAAAACGACGTACGAATACGACTCACCTCATGTTGACATTTCGGACATGTTACACGATTATTAGCGATCAATTTATCACGTATACATGTTAAACAATATGTATGTGTACACGGCAAGACTCGAGGATCTTTATACTGTCCATTGCATAGTGGACATGCATGTACAGTTTCTTTTTGTACAGGCGGTGGTGCCGCACTTCGTACGACAATACCACGTCCACCACCATTGGTCATACTGTTTAGTGTACTTGAATTACTTGACGAACGACTTAATTGTCCATGACCATTGTTTAAATGTGTTGTCGAATAATTAGTTGCAACACGAGACATAATTTTGTTATTTCTCAGCAGGTAATTACAGTCATAAAAATAATATTATTCCGGTTTGATTTTATTTTCACAACAACACAAAGAAGAAGAAAAAAGGAAAAACAAAATAACAACAACAGTACTTTTTTAAGACGTTGTTTTTTTGTCGTACTTTCTTTCTTTTTCTCTCAATCGAATATATATATACACATCTAAAATGAAAGAACGTAAAAAAAAAAGTAAGATTTGTTGATCATTTTCTTTCTGTCAAGCATTTCATTCTTTATTCACACGCATATGCGTATATATATCAAAACAGGGCATTTGTTTTTTGACGACTTAATAACCCGTCTTAGAAAAACATATCGCTATTATAATTACATCAATATTCGCCGATTTAACTGATGTCAACGAAGGAGAATAATTAAAAAAAACGAAATGAAACGAAGAAAGAATGTTTTACAAACGTTGTTTGCCGAGCCACTTGAAGTGAATGTATGTATAAGTAGGTATACGAGCGTACATAAGACCTCTGTTGTTCATCATTTCTAAGTGCTGACCTGTATCGAATGAATGAATGAATGTCTCTATTAGTACGAGTGAAGACTGCAAATATCGAAGTGAAAGAAAAGATGAAGAAGAAATGTTGTGCGAGGTAATAAACAAAATAGACTTGATTATTAACGGGAAAAGAAAGATCAGATGACAGAAGCACGCGTTCAATTAGATAATTGAATAGAACAACGAATTGGAGACAAAAGAGCAAACCCAAGGATTAGTTTAGGATTGATCATCGGAGAGGAGTCATTCTAATTGCTCCATTGTCGTGTTCGAACTGTTAGTTATAAGATTAAATTGACAAGGAAAAAAAACGAGAATGAAACGAGAAGACTCAATGTGACCCTTCCCTTTTGTTCTCATGTTCATACGTGAATGTATGTATACATTTTCGACATAAGCATATACACGAGTCTAGAAGAAACAAAAGAATCTCTCTCAAGCAAACAAGAAGAAAGAAATGTATGAAGAGACAACATCACGTCGAGATTTTGACTATTTAATAATCATTGAAAAATAGAAATGAATCACGTGTGTATGTGTATGTATTAATGGACTATCGGAAACAAGTCTTAATCGTCACTAAGGTTTTAACATCGAGAAAGAAAGAAAGAAAGAGAAAGAGAGAGAGAGAGTGAAAATTTGATTACCTAACTATATCCGAAAGAGATTAAATTAGAGAATGCGAAGGTAATTTATTCATACAAGAGAAAGAAAAAACAAATTCAGCAAATAAAAAATCGACATCGAATTCTTTTCTCGTGTGATATTTTATGATACTCAAAATAATCTCAGATAATCATATGCACAACAAAGAGGCAAATGAAATGAACATACATGTGAAGATCATAAACGAATCTGGTAAGTTTGAGGCAAGACAATCAATGTGTGAATTTTCATGTTGACATGCGAAAGTACTCAATTCGATAAAAGCAAAACACAAACACGCAAGAGCATTAATTGAGTTTATGATTTAAACACGTTGACGTATCGTTTTATAAATAGCTGCTGTACATTCGAGAATAAACGGAATGCAACTACATAGAACAAATATTGGCCAAATACGAAGAGCACATTGATGTTGAAGAAGAAAAAAAACAAGACCAAAAGCAGCAGATAGATGAAGGACTATTGCTGTGAGAGACAGAAAAAAAACGCAAAATATTTCTTTGGTAATTTAAATAAATTATCGAAACATACCGAGAAATGAACGTGCATAAGTAATCGATGTTATACCGAGTAGTAATGGTATCAATTCGAATACACAGAATGCTATCGAAAGTGAATGTGCAACGTACAATCTAAATGAAAGAGAGAGAGAGAAAAACACCTAAAATAATTAAAAACCAGTGTGATTTTACTGATTTCGATAGGAGATATAGGAATTATCATCATGGCAACCATAGACATTACGTTCCTAGAATAAACGAAGATGGGAATTGTGGAGATTTTCAATCGAATAGAAACTCACCCAACTCCAGAAACATAAAGCAATGGCGAGGAAATGTAAAACATGAGAAATAAAACGAGCAGAAACAATTCGTAGATACATGTTTAGCAAATTTGACAAAGTGATTATCTCGGCTTAGAAAAAAAAAGAGATTCTTTTCTCATGTTGGTCAATCGACCATCATGACCTCTCGTTTCTTCACGACGGCCTTCATTCGATCGTCGACCTCATCGGTTCAATTCAACTTTTTCCGTTCGAGTTTTTCATTTTATTTTAATAAATTTATTTTCTATCAAATTAAATTTTTCTAATTGAAAGTCTTCATTAAATTCATTGGTTCGATTGAACACCAATGAGAAAAAACTTTCCAATTTTTTTTTCTGACAATGTCACTATTATTCATCATCGGTCAAAATTAGTGATTCAATGGCTGCTGCGGCAACGACCGATCCCAAACCGATCGTGCCGAATTGTATGCTCGAATTCAAATTTCGACCATCATGTTTACATTTTTTTTCTAGTTGTTGTACAAGAAGAAGGCTCTCGGAAAGTTCTAGTCTACTTGGATATTCCCGAGCTCAAAGTTAAACGAGCATTTCCGAATGTTTTCAAACAAATTCCATTCAATGGAAATCAGCAAACGCTCGAGTTTCACGCTCAGTGAGTTTCGAAAATGAAAATAAATTCCTCGAAATCGAACATAAAAAAAACATCTCTTCAGATCAATGAAATTCATCTTCAACGTTCAAACCAAACAAAAACATGCAAAGACCTACACACTCTCCGTCTCTCGATTGCCAGGAGAAATCCGACCTGATCACTGTTCCATTAAGGTTTTTACAAATAAAACAAGTCTATTGAGAGGAAAAAAAAGATTTTTCTTGTCTGTAGTATCAACGTGGTGGTTGTTGGTTAACTTTGAAGAAACGTGAGCCGTCCAGTTGGATGAATCGAATATGTGACGACTTGAATCCAGGTCTCGAAACTCAAGAAAACGAGAATGACACTAATTTGCCAACATCTGACGAAGAAATCAAATTACGAGATACGGACATGCCACCACCGTTCAATCTCGTTCCAATCGCTCCTTCTCCTCCTGCTCGTGCACCGTCGCAGACGACGACGACGACAACAATGCAAACCTAACTCAGATGTCTATACTTAATTGTTGTTTATTTGTCATGCACAAATTCGAATTTCTTTTCTTTTTTTTTGTATTTTTTACTTGACACAATAAAAAATCAATATGGAAATGTTCTTTGAATGATATTCGATTAGTCTGTTAATCACTGATTTAGTCATTTGTCGGCATTATTAATCGAGTATAAATCTGCCGCATAATCTCTTCTCTGATTGAATACATTGTTTATACACAAATCTACTGAAGAGTTTTCCATCATCATCTTCTTAGAAAGACAAGACAAAAAAAGAAAACGGAAATTCAATTAGATTCAAAGTGTTCAACGTTTGTAGTCATCCGACAAAATAATCAATATGTTGAAAACATCTTTAACAAATGGCATCGTTCTCATTCTTCTCTTCTCTCTTCTCTATCTATTTCACAGTCATATGGCATTTTTCCAGTCGACTACTTATACAATTTAGTTTCTAGTTCAAATCTAGAATAAAGTGACATTCATTCAACTATGAGAAAAACATATTTCGAAAGCGAGTCTATTGTTTTAACTAAATATAACTTCTATTCATCGAATGAAAATAAAAGAAATCAATGAGACATTTAATAATATCTATAGAAATTGATATTGTCAACGGAATGAGAAGAGAAGGAGGCCCATTTTCCACTTGAGAACAATTCGATTTCTTGAGTGTTTACTAGATTTCATATGCTACATCCATTAGACTTCCGATTTCGACTACCTGTTCATTTTTATAGGAAGAAAAGACAAATAATTACTTGCTGACATTCATGGTTAATATAATCCAGCAAGAAAAAAACTGAATTAAATCGATAATATTTTCAAGAAAAAGGAAAATGATGAATGAACTTATTCCATTCGGTTGAATAGGATAATTGAGTTTGGAATTTGTTTCAATATAAAAGAACTGACTTTGATCAATAAGAAAAGAAATCTATCCAGGACTTTTTCTTGTTACTCGAAACGGAGAAAAATGCTTTCGAAAACTGTTATCATATCGTTTTGTTTTGTTTTTATGCTACAAAAATTATTTACTTAGCATTCATCAAATGAATAATACACAAATAAAACTCGAAATTTGTTTCTTTTCTTTTGTTGATTGGTTATATATCTTGTCGGACAAATGCGCGAATAGGATTGGTTACAATGATAATATTGTTTCTCTCTTCGCTCTCTCTCTCTTTCTCTTTGCTTCTGTTCTCTCTATCATTTAACAGAAATGAGCAACAAACAGTTTAGATCGGAAATAGTCAAACGGATCAGTCGTTTGTGAAGGTGAGAACTCGAGAAAACTCATTCATTCTTTTCTTTTCAAAATATTCATTAACAATGACAAATCCGTCGTCTACCGACGAGATCGAAAGTCTTAGTCCTAATAATCAACTTTATTCATATTCTCCTTCATCATCATCATCGTCATCATCGTCTGAATCATCGATTGATTTAAGTCCTCATTCTCCGACATCGTTCTTCGCCGGTGATGACGATCCTAAAGATCAATCAACATCAATTACAAAACAAAATTCATCATCGAAACCACCATTTTCCTATATTGCGTTAATAACAATGGCAATTCTACAATCGCCAACAAGACGTTTAACATTAAGTGGAATATGTGAATTTATTGCCAATCAATTTCCATATTACAAAGAACGTTTTCCTGCTTGGCAAAATTCGATACGACATAATCTTAGTTTAAACGATTGCTTTCTCAAAATTCCACGTTCACCAGGCAATCCTGGTAAGAACTCTTCTTTGAATAATCAAATTCACAAATCTCATCGTTTAGGCAAAGGTAATTATTGGACATTAGATCCAGCAAGTGAAAATATGTTTGATAATGGATCATTCTTACGTCGACGTAAACGTTTCAAACGATTAAATCCTCATCATCCGGCATATTATCACCACGAAACACCCGCATTTCCTATTCTGCCTTATTCATTTCTTGGCAATAAGCGTTATTTTCCTCTATTACCCCCGCTTTCCCTTCCTATTTTACCCGCAGTACCTACCTCAACTCAAAAAAATTCGTCGAAAACAACAGCATTCTCGATTGATAATCTTATTGGGAAATAAAAAACAAACAAGACAATTGCGTTTATATATATACATTAAGAGTCTATTTGTTTTCTTTCTTGATAAGATCTTTTTTGAAGGAAAATTTACAACTTTCATCCGAATGAAAAACAATAAAACTATCTTTTTCTCAAGTAAATCAAAAAAAAAATAAGTGTTCGAAGTACTGTTTTGATAATTAGCTTGATTTTGTTCTCTTCATATACAATGAGAACATTGAGCAGCTGTATGAACCGCGTGTGTATGTGTGTGTGTGTTTTGCATCGTTGGCATGTACAAATAAACATTGATCAAATGATATTCAATTTTTTTTTATTATTATTGTTATTGATGAAAATTCAAACGGGGTGAAACAACAGACAAACCAGAATGAAGACAAATAAAAGAGATAGAGCAAACACACGCACTTATGTATATACGTATTCTATTTGACATGTTCCAAGTTTATGTATCGGCTGGTTGGGCGAGAGCTAACAGAACCATTTTTAATTCGGCTTTATTGATCTTTCGATCACGATTGTAATCGCAACCGTTTAGTAACGATTGTTTGAATTGTTGTAAATCATCATGAGTATAGTCCTATGAAAAACAAAAATAGAATACGACTTTTTTTTGTCTTGAAAAGAAAACAAAAAGAATAGAGACTTTTTTCATTAAATCCATGAGATCTTTGACAAAACCATCGAGTTCTTCTTCTTCGATGATATCATTTCCATCCTACACACAAGTTCGTTTGTTTCTTTTCGAAATACGAAAAGAAAATCTTACTTTATCATAGATTGAAAATACTTGATCGAGATCTTCGGATGAGATCGCAGTACAACCCTATTGCGAATATAAATTCACTAAACGACAGATTTTGCTTTTGATTTACTTTGAAAATTGGTCGTAGAAGAAAGTTTTCTTTGACCGGTAAAAGTCTAGAATTTAAACGAAGTTTTTCTTGTTGAATTCTTTTCTTTTTCTTGAATTACTTCGTCATTTCACTGAACTGTAATTTCCCGTCTTTGTTCGTATCAAAAATTTGTAACTAAACACAATTTCCCTTAGTGTATTTCCTTGTCTGACGCAAAAAAGGTCGACTTACAATCGTATTCGTGTATTCAGTTAGCTTCTCTTCAGTAAGATTCGTTCCTTGTCGTTTAGTTAGAAGTGTTTTTATGAATTGTTTTAATTCTTCGGCTTCGATATAACCTGAACTGTCCGTATCGAATTGTTTCCAAACTTTCATAAATTCGACACTTGATTCGAGCGGATTGTCTTTACGAAAGAGAAGAAGAAAATTCTCGTCTGTTGGAAGAATTTCTGCTAACTAAAACACAAACAAAATCAAATCTTTTCTTTTCTTCGTTTTTCTCACTTCGCTGATTTCGATTTTTCCATCGTCATTTTCATCATACGCATCGAGAAAACTTTCCTTCAATTCTTTCAAAACACTATCCGGTATTAGCTAAAAATCCAACGCTTTCGATTAGAACTTTTTCCTTTTTTCTACACAAACTTCCGGGCCAGCATCATTTGCATTGACTGACGATGCAAGTTCACGAAGTAGATTGTCCAATTCATGTCCTTCGATATAACCATTCCCATCAGTGTCATAATGACTCCAAATTTCCATGAATTGTGCAGCTGTTAATTGTTTCAACTCCTTACTTTGTTCATCTCGAAATTGTCGAAGAAAATTCTCTTTACTACGTTGACGTTGCTGCTGCTCACTAAGATTCGATGCCATCTAGAATCGAGACGAAAAAGCAAATCAATCAAGAATCGATTCTAACATTAGCGAAAGCTGATGTATGAATATGCCTTGAAGCCAGCTGACGCTTATATTTATTTCGACTGAATAATAAAAAAAAAGAACATTATTCGTAGATGTTCTGTCTCTCTCGTTTTCTTTCTCATCAACAGAAAAAGAAATCGATTGAATGACTTCCTAATCGGATGCCTATAGTCACTTATTTAATTCGATTTCGATATTATCACTCAAAATAAATAATAAGATTTCCGATTTGATTTTCTCTCTTATATAAATAAGGCAGTCGCTGATTTATTGTTATTTTGTACAAAAAGTTCTTTTCTTCATGTACTAACAATCACATCCGCAAAATTATTTATTCCATTCTGTTGATTATATAACCAAAATGAAATATTATATGTTTCACTGATATTTGTCGACAATGTTTGACTCAAATAATCAGCATTACCAACAGCACCATCCAAGTAAAAATAATTGCCAGCATATGCTTGATATGTTCGACTTTTAAACATAAAATTATCCGAATTTCGTTTGATTGTACCAGCAGAAGTTGATCCTGATGGATTGCAATAAATCCATGATGAAAAATTGCCCATTTCGAATCCACTATTAGTAACCAAATTCGTCGATGGTGCCGAAATAGCTCGAACAGAAATCGTATCAAGAGCAAAATAACCGACATCTTCTCGAAAGGCGAATGTTACACGAGTCATAGTCGAAATTGCTACGAATGTGTATGCATATTGTCGATAGGGTTCAATGTCGAGACAGTTTGCACAAATAGAAATAATCGTCATATTCGACCAAGTTGACGTACATGAATTTGGTGCTTTTTATTTCAAAGAGAAATAAATCATTGAGACATGGTTTCAACAAATGAATGACGAATACTTACAAACAGTTGTGACTGAGGTAGTAATCGAAGCTAGAGAGCAAGAAGGTTTTGATTGATTAGATAGAATGAGAGTTACTAACTTGATTCAGTCGTTGTTGTTGTACTTGTGGTTGTTAAAAGACCTAATTAAAAGAAAACTATTCGAATATTTATTTACTCTGACATCTCACTCGAATCGCTTGCTAAAAAAAGAAAAAAAAATTTAATTAAATCAAAATACATTCTGATTGCCGTACTTATCGCGGTTGTATGTGGTATCGAAAAAACAGCAATTAGTCCGGCTAATCCAGCCAGTACTAGCGTAAGGATAATACTCAATGCTAGACAACAGCACGGTGTACAACAAGCACAAAATCGACGACGAGGAATACGCAAACGAGATTTTTCTTTGACATGAATTGTCCGATAGGTTGTTCGACAAGCAGGTCGCTGGTTTCGACTGAAGAGAGGTTCGTGGGGAGTGAGGAGATTAGTTGAATTCCGAGACGGATTGTCTGTTGGCGTTTGATTGAAACTATTCAGTGCATCGATCGACTAGCAAAGATTTGTTGAAAAGAAAGGGGAAAAAATGTTTTTGTTTTTTGTCGTCCATGACGAAACGAACTTGTTCGGGATGAATTTGATTTTGTTGAAATGCGCAACGTTTAAACGACTATTCGAAAATGAATAAAAACTAGGTCATTCTTTTGTTTTTTTTTGATTATTACTTGATTAGTATTAAGCTTCGAACAAAACGATTGATGAATAATTGGTTGTACTTCACTAGTTCGATTACAACGCGAAATCGATGGTAATTGTGTGTCGTTTGCTTGTGATGAAACGATAGTAGGAATAATTTCTGGTGATGTTGAATCTTTATTTGTTTCGGTAATATTCGGTTCCGGCGATCCGATTGATGTTATTGCAGAGAGTGGCCTCGGAGATAGAACTGTTTTCGAACGTTTGATTTTCATGTTTGAATTTTTGTAATCAATGCTTTTTTCTCTCTGGAATCTACATCTACTTGTATTCAATAAGATTAAGCAAGAAATGAAACCAATGTTTGTTGATGTTCGGATAATATTTATTGTTTTTTCATTATTTTCTGTATTTATTTGACTGTTTTATTATGATTCGATTTTTCTCTTTTCAATCATTATAAACGTACAAGTTTATTCATCGTAAATTTCGTCTTGAAACCATTGAAAATCATCAGATTATTTTTTTTCGATTTTCTTTCGGTACCATAGAGAACGCTCCGAGGCTTTGTCAACAATTCTCTTTCTCATTTTGATTTTCGTTGTTCGTATTTAATATGAGATCATTCGAAATCAATCGTTTTATTTTTTTATATTTCCTAGAAAGACGCATCATAGCCGATATAGAAAAACAACGACACATAACAACAAAAAAAAAGAACTGTTCTAAGACACGAATTTGCTTAATTAAAAGCCCATTCCACCCATACCACCCATGCCTCCCACTAGAATTTAAAGATAGTTTAGTCAACAAAAAAAAGATAAATGCATGACTACGTACTGCCACCCATGCCAGCTCCAGCTGGTGCTTCTTTTTCGGGTTTAGGTGCTTCGACAACAACGGCTTCGGCTGTTGTTAATAATGAAGCAACGCCACTGGCATCTTGTAAAGCAGATCGAATAACCTAAAGATAAATAAATCATAAATTTTGTTCTTTTACGAATAAAGGAAAATTCCAGATTTGTGTTCGTACTTTTGTTGGATCGATGATACCACTTTTAACCATATCAACAAATTGATCTTTTTGAGCATCATAACCGATTTCAAATGGTGACATTAAGACTTTCTCAACGACAACACTACCATCTTTACCGGCATTCTTTGCAATTGTTGAACACGGCATACGGAGAGCCTGACGAACGATCTCAACACCTGAACAAAAAAATGTGTTTCTTTTTCCTACAGGAGAAAAAACATCTTTTTTTCTTACCGATAATTTCGTCTTCATTTTCTACACCGGCGTTTCCTTCCAAGACTTTCAAACATCGTAAAAGAGCGACACCACCGCCAGGTACGATACCTTCTTCGACGGCAGCACGCGTTGCATTCAATGCATCGGTAATACGATCTTTTTTTTCATTAACTTCGACTTCACTACCACCGCCGACTTTCAAAACAGCAACACCATTCGATAATTTAGCTAAACGTTCTTGTAATTTTTCTTTTTCATATTCCGAATTCGTTTCAGCAATTTCATCTTTAAGTGAACTAACACGTTGTTGAATAGCCGATGCATCACCTTTGCCACGCATAATCAATGTATCATCTTTCGTAATAATAACTTCACCGGCTCGACCGAAATCTTGAGCTGTAATTTCTTCGATTTTACTTAAATTCGCTTCATCGCCAAAGACAGTACCGCCACAAGCAATGGCAATATCACGTAATGTATTCTTACGATTATCACCGAAACCTGGAGCTTTAATAGCACAAATTTGAAGGCCAACTTTAAGTCTATTGATGACGAGTGTTGTCAATGCTTCACCATCGATATCTTCAGCAATAATAAGCAATGGTTTACGTTGACTATTGGCTAATTCCAGAGCTGGAATGAGTTCTTGAACAGTTGAAATTTTCTTTTCGCTCAATAAGAGAAATGCATCTTGATATTCGCATTTAGCTCCTTTGGTTGTATTAATAAAATAGGGTGAAATATAGCCTCGATCGAATTTCATTCCTTCAATAACTTCGAGTTCATCCATTAAAGTTTTGCCATCTTTAACTGTAATCACACCGTCTTTGCCGACTTTTTTCATTGCATTCGAGATTATATCTCCAATTGAAACATCTCCATTCGCTGAGATTGTTGCAACTTGTGCGATTTCTTCGGGTGTTGTCACAGTTTTCGACATACGTTTAAGTTCATTGACAACAGTTGTAACGGCGTGCATTATGCCACGACGAACACCAATTGGATTGGCACCCCGAGAGATCTTATCGAAACCTTCTTTAGCAATGGCACGAGCAAGAACCGTTGCAGATGTTGTACCGTCACCGGCTTGTTCATTTGTATTATTTGCAACATCTTGAACGAGTTTAGCACCGATATTTTGAAATTTATCTTTGAGTTCGATTCCTTTAGCAACCGTGACACCGTCTTTAGTGATTTTCGGTGCGCCCCAACTTTGTTCGAGAATAACATTTCGTCCTTTGGGACCCATTGTAACAGCGACAGCATCGGCAAGAATATCGACACCTTGGAGCATAAGTACTCGAGCATCGGAACCGAATTTAATATCTTTAGCTAATGTTCGTCGTACAACATGTCGAATTAAAGGTGATGTTGTACGTGAAATAGTATTGGCTACGCGGTACATGTTTCAAAGGTCGGTAATGTTCTAAAAGTGAGTGCGAAAGAAAAGAAAGTGTACTACTTTTTTTTTCGTTTTTTCTCCTCCTTCGTTTATTGACCTCCCGAATCTGACTGGACCAAATTGTTCTTCCAATAAAAACCAACAGTAACGAACGAACGAGAGATACAATCTCAAATTGAAGCGTAAAATAATATTCTCGATTATTCTAGTAATCTATAGAATAGAAATCAACGATTGAGACATGGTAAGCAAGACGAAGAAAAACGAAATGTTAAAGTAAAATTTTGCTTTTTATTTATTCAGGCATCCCAAGCAGTAAAACGTATTTTTCCGTTATTTGACCGAGTACTTGTAGAACGATTTGCTGCTCAAACGACAACGAAAGGTGGTCTTCATCTACCTGAAAAATCTCTAGGCAAAGTTCTCAACGCAACTGTCGTTGCTGTTGGTAAAGGTATCAAGCAACGAGTAAGTCAATTATATTCAATCGATTGCATATTCTTCGTTTGTCTAGGATGGAACATTTTTTCCAGTGAGTGTACAAGCTGGTGATAAAGTTTTATTGCCCGAATACGGCGGTACTAAAGTCGAAATCGAAGATAAAGAATATTTTCTCTTCAAAGAAGCTGATATTCTTGCTAAATGGGAATAAATTGAATTAGTTATTTTCTGTTTTGTTTTTCTATTCTATTAATAAAACACAACAACTGCAACAAAAAACGAAAGAGAGAGAGAGAAGTTTGTTTTTTTTTCTTGTCTGTTTACGGATAATATCCAAGTGAATGTTCGAGTGTCGATTGAAAGAATCGTTCTTTACCATAGAGAAAAACACCTTGGTCTGTATGACGTAAATATTGTCGATAATCCAGAGGAATTTTGCCATTCGAAAGGACACGTTTCGGTTTCAATAATGGTTGAGGATGAATTTTAATACCATTTCGAATTTCTCCAATTGATGATTGAGGATTTCGTAGGATATTTGTTTCAACATTCATTGTATTACTTGTCACAACATCGAACTTGAGAAAACCATCAATGATATGACCGTTACTTGAACGAAAGAATATATTTTCATTACTATCCGATGAACGCATCGTCGTATTTTCTCGTAAGAATTTCGGTACATAATTGCCAATATCTCCGTAACGATTGACGAGTATTTGAGGACGTAGGATTTGTCCATCGACAGGTTTCTTACTATGAAAAAAACGTTTCTTATTCATTAATAAATCTGAACTACTCGTCGATAGTTGTTCGGCTGATGCATGACGTTTAATTGATGTGAAACTTTTTTGTTTTTCAATTTCAATAATATTCATTAAATCATTGACGATTTCATCAGTTTCATCTTGAATGATGGTCGATGTTTTGATAAAATGACGTTGTTTTGTTGGTGATGACATAGGAGGAATGTCATCTAATACTTTCGATGTGTCATTCGCTTGCGATAACGAAAAAGGATTACGTGGACTATTGTTGTTTGTTGAGAAATAATTATTCTAAATCGAAACAAATGATGACTCAAACATTCGAAATTCTTTTGCTTGTCTTTTTCTTACGTTTTGCTGCTGAAGTTCAGCAGTTGAGAGTAAAGTTCGTCGTTTCGATGGAATTGGACTCATCGTTTGTTTAACGAGACATTTTCGTACGACTTCGGAAAGTTCGAATGCAATTGATTCTCGTTGAGTGAAGAATATATGGCAATCGAGCAATGAACATGATTCGCCAAGACCTGGTTTTCGAATAACAAATAAGATCAATGATGAATGACGCATATTCGAATTAGCAATTGATTCATATTGAGATTGTTGAACCGACGAATAGACCGAACGAAATCGTTGTTCATGTTCGCAACCTAAATTAACATGTTTACATAGAGATTTAGTGTAATACAGTGTGTGTGTGTGATACCGATTGGGAGAAAAGCAACTTGATAAGGTTTCAATGATAATTTCAAGATTTGAACTTCGACAATCGATTGAAAATTCGCATAGATCAATGCTCGTTTATCTTGATCATTGGTTGAATCCGATTGAAAAATAAATAAGTCATGATTGGAAATAAGAAATCGACATTGATCAATCGATTGTTTCGCATTCTGTTGTATGTATAAGTTCAACAGAGGTTTTTGAAATGAATTTAAATGTAATGGTGATCGTCCAAGAGAGATTTCGCCGAGATACGGCAGTTCAATTGAATAGATAGGCGATGATGATGACATATCCTTCGAAAAGCAAAATGAATCTCGTTCTGTTGATAAATATGGCGACATTGATAGACGTTATTTGTTCACTAAACGTGTGAACCTTGCATTAATATACGAAAAAGAATGTCAACGTGACTTTCCTGTTAAACAAAAGCTCAGACTCTTTTAAACAATCATGAAATATGAGTCGAATGAATTGAATATTAATAATTCTATTGTTTTATTTCGAATTTCAAAAAACAGAGAGGCAGAGAAAAGAATTCAATCTATTAATTCATTGGTGTTGGTCCAACTTGATTTTTTTTCACTTGTTTTTCTCTTGCACGATATTCTGTAATTGCGTAACCGAGCATACCGAATGTTAAAAATATGATCAAAATAATCAGAGCTAGTCGAATACGAATGTATGGGGTAATAATATAGAAAATGACGAAACCAGTCGATTCCCAGAGACGATAATTCGAAAAAGCTGCTTCTGCATCGTCGACGAATAAGACTCCGTAAAATGCATTGACTTGCGCTTGCCAAATAGCGTCACCCACACCCCAAAGACCGGCTAAGATGAATAGAATGTAGAATTGATCAACTGATGGTTTCCAGAAGAGCATTGTGAAAATGAGAGAATAGTTGATGAAAGCAGCTAGAAGAAAACATGGCCAACGACCGATAAATTTGACTAATTGACCAAAAGCGAGACAGCCAATTGCATCACAAACACTGAAAGCTATTAAAATTAAACCGACATATTTGGCATTGAGTATACATGAGACAAATCCCTAATGAATAAAAGATTTTTTTGGTCAGAATTTATACGTTAGTTACTTTAGTGAATTGTGCACCGAGAAATGATTGTTCTAAACCGGAATAGATTGTTAATGGAATTAAGAGCAATTGATTGGCATTTCGTAGATGTTTTACAGTTGAAATTAAAAGTGTCACTGATTTGCTAAGCATGACAGACAAATTCTCTGAAATGAAATATGCATCATTTGTTTTGCGTAGAGTCTTATGATTTGTTACCTTTCGAATCTTTTCGTCGTTGATTAAGAAAAATAATAACTGTTAATATCGAACAAATACCGACAGCGATGTATACAAAACATAGAATTCGAATCTAATAACCATCGAAAAGTGAATTTAGAGTTTTATTTTTGTTGTTGAAAAGTTTAATTTACTGTTTTTCGTTCCACTTGATTAATAACTTCCATGCCTTTGTATTCTTGTTCGCTGAATTCAGCTCCACATTTATCGTATCTTCTCATTTCATCAGTTATCGTTCCATTGACTCCTATTTCTTGAGGTTTTAAAATCAAGAACGAAATCAAATTGCCCCAGATTTGTCCTAAACAGTGTCAATCTCTCTCTCTCTCACTCTGTCTTGCAAAACTGATCATTCAACAACAAACCCGATTGAAAAAACGTAAAAAATATTCCAAAAAATCGATTGACAATCGCATTTTTATCTACTGATTTCTTCTGAGCATAGATCGTTCCTATATCAGTTAAATAACTACATTTCGACGTCCATAATGGTGCAGCTGCTAGACCAACCAAAGCCGCAGCTATTCAACAACAAACATCATATTCATTTCTGCCGATTTATTCGATTACCTGGATACATCAAATAAGCTTTCGGATACAAATTCGCTGCTGTATATAAAACGTACCTTAAGTGAAAAAAAAAACTAATCAACTGTGTTTTTCTTCGTTTTCAACTCACGGAACTTGCGAAATGACAATTGTCCATTTCAAGCCGAGGATCGATATGAGTGGATGTGGCAAAAATATCGATGATATCATAAGACAGACATAGATAATTGACAATGAATTAACGCCAACATTAGCTTCGGCATTTAACGAACTTTGTAATTTATCAATACCACCGAACGCAGTAAATTGAAGAAGAAATGCAAGGGAAATAATCAAGAGATTTTTATAAGTTTGAAAACGTATTCGATTATCCTGTTCGGGCACAATTCCTTCATTCGGAGAGCTCAATTGAATATCTGTTGTGTTCGTCGATGACATCAAGAAAAAACAACAAAACTAATCAAATGATCGAAAAGATATTGTCTCTAAACCAAACCAAGTAATTCAATATGCTGTGTAATCAATTGAGAGATAAGAGAGCCACACGTATTATTTTATTTTAAATAAATAACTTATCAAAATAGGGAAAAAAAAGACGGTGGTTTATTTGTCGAGTAAATTGATCACGTCAGATTTTATTCGAGTTCGTTCTTCGGAAGACAAAGCAATCCCGTTCAAATGCTCGCGCATTTCCGATTCAGTTAAGCTATTAAAAACTTCTTCAACTAAAAATAGAACAAAACAAAATATATGACATCATAAGAAAGGAATTTTGTCGTACATTGAAGCGGCATATATCCAGTTAATTCAATAGTAGCGAAATTACATCGTTCAAACATTGTTCCATCTGAAAAAAAAACGAATCTTTTGTTCATATTTACTCGAAAGTACATTACTTAAAATCGATCGACGAGGCCAAACGAAAACTCGTAGAACATTTGTTGTGGTTGATGAGGACGATGAAAATGAATCACCTTTGATAATCGCCATATTGTGAGCGATATTTCGTGAACTTAGATAGTCGGTTATCGTAAACACGTTTCGAGCAGTTTCCTCGAATTCATTTAGGTGCGAAGCTTCGAATGCAAATCCTTCTAGATCCGAAAAATTCGAAAGATAACATTTCGATTTCTCATGAAATGACGAACATTTCTATAACAATTCGATTACATGAGAAAAAAACAGCAAAAAAGATTATCTTAACAATTTCATTTACCATTGTCTGAGCAAATAAACGACCTGGCATGTACATTCCATGAAGGTGTAACTAAAAACACAACGAAAACTTTGAAATAAAAACATAGTTAACAGAATTTACGTGGTTAATCGATGCGTAACCGCAGAGTGAATTGAATCCAGCGAGTATATATGGATAAGCACTGGCTGCAACGAATTTTAATCCGAATGCAATAGCATCGGTAGTCAAAACCTATAGTTTTCGTGTTTTGTTTTCGAGAAAAATTGATTTGTGTGTTTACTTGTGGTTGTTCTAATTGTCGATCGGGAACAAGTAGAACATGATACGGTCGAATAGGTGAATTGTTAATCATCACTAAATGCTTATCAGTTTGTTGTTGATCATCTAACGAAAAGAGAATCTAGAGAAATTGGGATAATTATTGAATTGAAATAAAAAGCGTTCGTTGATCAGACTTCAGCATCGTCAATTTTATTGAAATTGAATTTATTTGAATCGAATGGTGTTTTGACATTCTCGAATGGATAAGGTGGTCGACGTTTTTCATACCGACTGGGATTTAACTAACTCATAAAATTCATTTCTGTATCTTCGATTGATTTTTAAATTTTACTTCGATAATATAATTCAAATCTCCATCGTCGAGTATCCGTCGTTTTGTTTGTTCTTGATCAATGATAAATGTGAAAAGACCTTGAATAACCGCTCGATCCCATTCGGAATGTAATAAAACATCGAACTAAACTTATTAACACGAAATCGAATACAGAACCGTTTGACATTCGTCTTACTTCATTGAATCTCTCATCTGTATGACAAGAAAAATTCAGAAAATTCGGATTTAAATTCAAATGTTGCCACATGAAAAATCGCGAATAAATGTTCTTTCCCGTATCCCTCCATAGAATACGAAGTTCTTTTCAATTGGCTCGTCAACTTCAAATAGCATTTCATCGGTACAAAAAGGAATCAATATATCTCGTTGAGTCTTGATTTTATTTTGCACTTTAGAAAGAAATGAGTTCGATTCTACGACCCCGTGTTTTAATCACACATCAAATGCCGTCGAAATTCATTCGCGCACTTGAACATGTGTTTGATCTAGATTATCAAGACACACCCATACAATGCACCCAAGAACAAATTCTTGCACGTATTCGTGCCAATCCACCGGATGCATTACTCTTTCCAGGAAAAACGAAAATCGATAAAGAATTACTCGCGACAGCCGGTGATAAACTTAAAATGTTAGCAACGTTTTCCGTTGGATACGATCATATTGATATAAAGGAATGTAAAAAACGAGGAATTACTATTGGATATACACCAGGTAGAATTAAACATCGCCTTGAATGAAACACAATTGATTATTGAAATGATTTAGGCGTATTAACGGATGGAGTTGCTGATTTAGCTTTGACACTTCTGTTGACTACGTCGAGACGAGTTGCTGAAGCGATGCGAACAGTTCGAGTACGATTTACTAATACGAAATATAATTGAATATTTGTATTGTTGAAATTCGTAGAATGGCGAATGGGGTACATCGTCGAATATAATGTGGATGTGTGGAAAATCATTACTGAATACTACAGTTGGTATTGTTGGTTTAGGAGGAATTGGTCTGGCTATTGCACGACGATTACAACCATTCAACATTGCGCGTGTTCTTTATAGCGGTACGAGAGAAAAACAATTCGAAACAGAACATGATAAGAAATTTTTTACATTCGTCAAATTCGATGAATTACTTCGTCAATCGGATTTTGTGGTTATTGCATGTGCATTAAATGATCAAACGCGAAATTTGTTCGATAAAAAAGCATTCCAACAAATGAAAAATGATGCTATTCTTATCAATATTGCTCGAGGTGGTATCGTTGATCAACAAGCACTCTATGAAGCGTTAACAACAGGTGAAATTCAAGCTGCAGGTTTGGATGTAACAACTCCTGAACCATTGCCAACTGATCATCCGCTTTTATCACTTGATAATTGTACGATCTTTCCTCATATTGGAAGTGCTGATATAATCTCACGTGAAGGAATGGCACAATTATGTGTTGATAATTTACTTAACTATTTCAGTGGCAAACCTTTAGCTCGCCAATTAGATTTGGATACTGCTTAAGAGCAAAACTAATTATTTCGTTTTTTTTAAAACGTTATTTTTTTTAAATATTTATCATTGATTTCAGATTATGACATCAATCAATCGTCCACGTCTTTTACTGACTCGTCAACTTCCTGAGAAATATATTCGTACACTTGAAAGTGTATTCGATCTCGATTATGAAGACATACCAACACCGATATCTCAACAACGAGTTCTCGATCGTATCCGCGCCAATCCACCAGATGCAATGTTCTTCACAGGAAATACACAAATCAACGAAGAATTACTAACATTAGCTGGAGATAAATTAAAAATGTTAGCAACATTCTCCGTTGGTTATGATCATATCGATGTAAATGCATGTAAAAAACGTGGCATTACTCTTGGATATACACCAGACGTTCTGGTTGATGCCGTATCAGAACTAGCTGTCACACTTCTACTAGCTACTTCACGACGAATCGTCGAAGCTATGCAAACAGTTCGAGTAAGACTTACGATTGCAGAGAAATTTCATGTGTTTTTTTTGTATCGTAGAACGGTAAATGGGGTACATCATCGAACATAATGTACATGTGTGGAAAATCATTGGTCAATGCAACAGTTGGAATCGTTGGCTTGGGACAGATCGGTTTGGCTATAGCACGACGATTACAACCATTTAATATTGCACGTGTTGTTTATAGTGGCACGAGAGAAAAACAATTCGAAACAGAACAGGATAAGAAATTTTTTACATTCGTCAAATTCGATGAATTACTTCGTCAATCCGACTTTGTGATTATATCCTGTTCGTTGAATCAGGAAACGAAACATATGTTCAACAAACAAGCATTCCAACAAATGAAAAATGATGCTATTCTTATCAATATTGCTCGAGGTGGTATCGTTGATCAACAAGCACTCTATGAAGCTCTAACAACAGGTCAGATTCAAGCTGCTGGTTTGGATGTAACAACTCCAGAACCATTGCCAACCGATCATCCGCTTTTGTCTCTTAACAATTGCACAGTCTTTCCGCATATCGGAACTGCTGATACCTATACACGTGATCGAATGGCACAGTTATGTATTGATAATCTATTCAATTTTTTTAATGGCAAACCATTAGTCAAAGAATTAAAATAATAATAATAATCAAATGCAAGCTCCTTGTCATGTTTTTAATGAAATTTTTAGGAAAAAAAGCTTTTCTGTTTGCTAAAAAATATAATTACAAAAAAACTTTCACTGTTTTTTTTATTTAAGCCAAGCATTGTCTTGTAAAGTTGTCTGACTGCCAGTTCGTTGCAATCGTTGTTTTTGTTGAAATCGTTCCAAAACTTCGTTACTATCTAATAATGATGTATCATCTTTCTCTAAATCACGTAATTTTTTCAAGCGATGCTCGTTTTGTTGGGCAATTCTCTACAAAAAACCAATTCTATTCTTCTCACTCTGACCAAAAAAAAACAAACGACAAACTTACACTCAATTCTAAATTCGCCATACTCGTTGGATCATCTCGATCAAAGAATCCTGGTGGATCGAGTCCATATCGTCTTCGTCTCGCTGTATCCTCGATATTAGTCACGAAGATTCCATCAGAAAGATCGACTCGTTTCGATGGCGATATATACTCTCCGCCAGTTATTCCCGCGCCACCACGCATCAAAATCGAATCATCACGGAAATAGCTCGGTTTAAATTCATCATCATCGTCTGTCTGAAGAACACGAAGCAATCTATCGTTAGCTGTTGTTGTTGATAGATCGCGGCGATGAGTTCGTGTTGAATCAAGTAAAAAGCCTGGACTCTGTCCAGACGGTGGTCGATATTTGACAGCGGTGTGCTCTTCGATGTCAGAGAGAAGTGCAGCTTCGGATTTCGCGTGCTGATGAAGACGTGCTTCTTTGTCTTTTAGCTGCCGTTTTAAATGCTCGAGACGATTGAGTACTTCGGAATCCGAACCATCGCTTCGAAGTGAAATCATCGAGTTCGTTCGAATCGGAATACCAGGATTTCCATTGCCCATTGGACGCGGACGATAAGAACCTGAGAAAATCAATGAAGTTTTCATTACGTATTAGTTTCTTTTTTTTGTGTGTATCAAATAAATTCTATGCAGGCAACAAAAGCTGGTGCAAAACACTCGATTGATTGACTTACTTGGTGGTTTCTTTCGTGATGGTAGAACATCTACAGGGGTAGCTTTAAGGCAGCAAGAAATAGCGATGAAAAACTAGGGGCGAATGGATTTATCAAACCTGCTTCTTTGGGTGTTATTGGTTTACGGTAGGTCTGTTGATTTGGTAGGTCGTTGTCATCGAATGGAAGTTGATTAGGGTCATCGTTATCATTGGAATGTAGTGGAAGAGATTGATCATTAGTATCGTCTTGAGAGACACGTCGAGGGTTAGCTTTAGGTTTTTTACCTTTGTTTTTAATCGTCGGGACGGGAGGCGATGCACTTCGATAGATACCATCCTGTTGTGGATCGTCATAGGTATTTTGTCGTTCGGGATCATCGTTTTCGTTTGGTGACATCGATTGTTCTGTTCGTTTCGGTTTACTTCGTCTCATCGCTAATTCTTCTTGTCGACGTTGTCGTTCTAATTCTTCTTGTAATTGCAATTGATGCTGTCTCTCTATTGCTTCTTTTTCTTGTTTACGTGCTGTTTCATCGGCCATTTGTTTCTCCATTTGCTGTTGCCATTCGATGTGTTTAGCAAGTTCACGTTCTTCTTCGGCACGACGTCGAGCTAATTCTTCGGCATTTCGTTGACGTTTTTCATCGATTTGTTTTTTCAAATCATTTTTATATCGTTCTTCACGCATCAATTGTTCTTCAGTTTTCACTGTGCCGAATATGCCATTACTAACTGCTCCACGAGCATGATTCGGCGATTGAGATCGATCCTAATCAGACAAAAATCAAAATCAATCCAACGAAAAATGACGTTTTGCTTTTTTACTGTATTCGCAGGATAAGATGACGCATCTCCACCATAAGAAATCGGGTTCGTAATGAATGTTGTTCCTCCACCTAACGAATAGGCTTTATCATCAAAACCACCGAACTGTTGTTGTTGTTGTTGAGGATTTCGAGATGATGGATACGAGTCTTGTGGAGGATTACGTAGATCAGCAAGATTAGCAATGACATTACCGTCTTTATCACGCATTGGTGCACCACCACCACTTCGACCGAAGTAATTATAACGTTTGATATCAGCTTCTAATTTTTTGTCATATTCGTCTTTTTCTTGTTTAGCTTGAACTTTTCTCATTTGTGCTTCGCGCATTTGCGCTTGAAGTTCTTGTTGATAACGTTTCTTTGCTGCTTGTTCAGCTTCTTTGTCCGATTCTTGACCGATTTGAAATCCATCATTAGCATTTCGTTTTTGTCGACGATCATTCATTCGATTTGTTTGCCGTTGACGATCGTCATTCATTGTCGATTGATTATTTTGCATTGCTGAATCGAATGACATACTCATAACAGGTAGATTATTGTTGCCCATCAACGTCGGACTTGTTGTCACTGGTGGACGATTGAGAATTCGTGCTAATTCATGATCGATAGCATTACGTTGATTTAAACGTTCGGCAAGTAGAGTATTCAATGCAGTTAAATCTTCAGCATAATGTGCGCGTGTAACATTCGATGAATTGCTGCCTGATAGTCGACTACTTTCGATTTCTAATTGTCGTTTTCGTGCTTCGAGCTCGCGGATTTGATCGTATAATTCTAGAATATATTCTTCTCGATCACGAATATATTGTTCGTCGGTTCGAGCAACGACGGATCCTATTTGATTGTTTCCATAATCTCTCGCTGTTGTTGTTGTTGTTGCTGAATATGATGATGAAACATCGTTCATACTTTGAGAATTTCGTATTGAATTTTTGCCTCCTTTTTCCCAGGGTGCTACGACTTTGCCGTTCTCTGTAAATTGAACACGTCGTGTTGTGTTTCCTTGTGGAGGAGCGGCTTGAGATGCTGCACGACCTCGCGGTGTGCGTTGTGAATGTAAAAAATCATTATATTCACGTTTTAAATCTTCTTTTAAACGTGCACGTTTCTCGTCATGAGCACCAAATCGATCGAAGAATGTCATTCGATTATTTGCTGGCATATCGTTCGAATAATTCAATGGTTCTTGTTCGGGATAATACGGTATTGGTGACAAGGATTGTTCAGGAAAAGTATTGGCAGGTGGTGGGCGTTCGTCTAAGATACGTGCAACTTTAAAATCTAATCGATCTTCTAAACTATTCGGTGAAGTATATCGAGATTGAGACGAAGGTGCTGGCGGTGGCAATCGTAATGATACGGGTACGGGTCGTTGACGAAGGTTAGGTTTTTGATTCTGTGGCTTGTTAAGTTTTGATCTTTGACGTTCAATGAAATAGTCAACGTCTTGAGAAGCTGTTAGCATGCTTTTCTTGTTGCTTTGTTTTTTATTTGCACATGACGAATATGCAATGTTGATGACGTAAATGATCGATTTACGAATTTGCTTATTATTTTTTTTCCTTTCTCCATAATGGAATTGATTACCTTAGATACTGAGAGGAAATAAAGAACTTCAAAGTCAGATGATTATCGCACTCTATAGGAAAAAAAGAAAAAAAATATGGTTTTTCTTCTTTCAGAAATTGTTCGGATGAAATAATTTATCTTTAGTATAAATAAAAAGATCATCGTCATTTGGTTGGTCAGGTTTTGCAAAAATTCCCAAGCGTCATGCATGTGTAGGAAGAAAAAGAGCACATATATATGCGTATATGCGTTGTTTTTTTATGGTCATAGATTGAATTCGTCTTTTTAAAAAATGTGTTATTACTGTCATACATTAAAATATAATCCATCGGCAGCTGATCATCGAAGTTCTCGCTGTCGAGATCGATCGAATGCGTATTCACAAATTCCCATGGAACGACGAATGTACGATCGCGGTCAACGAGTCCCTGATGGTGGTGATGTTCCAGCAGATACTCGACCAATCCCTACAATTGATCATGGTGGACGTTAATCAAAAACTATTTCTTTTATCTACTTTTTGATATGTGATGTTATCTTTTTATTTTCATTCTCTTCATTACAAACCAAAAAACAAAGACAGATGCGTTTTTCTTTTCTACTTTTTATATTATTATTAGTGAATATAAATCGAATAGAATGTTACATGGGCTCATGTGTTCAAACTTTTGGTTCGAATAAATATGATTTAAATCGTTTGAATAATTTTACTTTATATGACGCCGATAGTCAATCGAGATATTTCTTAACTCCGTGCAATAATTTACCATCGAGTCCATGTTATACGAATGCATCGACAAATGCAATAAGTTGTGTCTATCAACATGAATTTCAATCATGGTCTACTATGGCGTATCTCGATATGAAATCGCCAACACATCGAAATAATAACGCAACATATCAAGAAAATCCCAGTGGACCAGGTACAGGAATCGTTATGGAAACAAGCAATGGTGATATATGTTTTGATGAACTTCGTTTTATGACCACGACATTTATTTGTGATGAAACAGTTTCACATCCAACGACAATGAAAGTGGTGCAATTGGCTCAATGTCGTTTTACGGCTGAAGTACGAGCTATGCAAGCTTGTCCTTTAGAATAAAAATAAAGTCTCTCTCTCTCTCTATGAATAAGGATTAATCCGCAAAATAGACTAAAGAAAAGAACGATGCGTATCACTTATCGTGTTTATTTACATGATATATCAAAAAAAAAACAAGGAAACCAAAAAGGAAAAACATAAAACAAAAAAAAAAGAAAGAAAAAAAACTGTTTATTTGGTCATTTTCGTACGACTGTCAATCGAAGAACGTTAGTTGGTAAGGCTGCAGGACGAACGAACGTTTGTCGAGTTTGAGCTACACTTGCATAATCATTGCCGGCACTATCATACAACGATGCTTCATTGACTAATCCTGCTGCTGATGCTGTAGCAGCCGTCGTTTGAGAAATTGGCAACGCATTTCCAGTTGTTGTTAGAATAAATTGCTGTGATGATGGTACAGTAGCAAGACGAAGTGTTGTTTGTTGCTGTGCTTGTTGTGGATTTGTAGTCACACCAATTCGACGTATCTAAATTATGCAAAAAAAAGAACAGAAAACTTGAATTTCGTGAGCTGTGTTTCAATCACATACAGTCATCGTTCTTGGCTGTTGTGTCGCAATAATACACGGCTGTTGAATACTATCGAATGTCGTTGTTTTCATACGTTTAACCGGTGAAAGTGTTAGAATTTGCTGTTCATTCGATCGTTTGATTTGCAAATGTGGATGATGAACCGACGAGACAATCACTTTCGCTCGAACATGTTCAACAATTTTATCCGGTTGCAAAGCTTTGATCGGTTCATGCGCATCAATCGATGTCACAGCAGCGACCGCCCATTTCTCACAAACCGGTTGTTTCAATGTATAAAGTCCATTCAAACCTGAATACGCTTTTCTCAATTGTTGTACAAAATACATTTGTAACCAGTAGAATACCATAGCTCCACTGTCAATTCGAGATTCACGCCAATCTCTCAATTGTGCCGACACGGCTTGCATCGACTCGCAAACCAGTCCTTTAATACCAGTATACAGCTCATAGAGATCGTATTTTTTCAACACCCACGATCCAAGATCGGTGTCAACCAATGGTAGAATGACTTGCTCGAAATACGTCCGAAATTCTTGTGTCCAATTCGATTTACATCGATCATATAAACGAGTAAACGCTCGCATATCATTACACAATAGCAACGATTTCAATTCGGCTAAATAGAACTGATAATCAGCCTGTGTTCGACCATTTTGCAAAAGCCAAGCACGTAACTGTGAGAATACATAATTCCACGTATGAATGACACGTAAATGTGGCAAAAATATTGATAAATAGTTATTTTTCAATGTATTTCCATCGTGATCAACAATAAACAAACAACGAGCTTCTATATTCGGACATTGTTGTTTCAAATGAGTGAGAATATATTCGTAAACATCATCGGATCGACGATTATGCAGAGCACAACCAAGTAGAATACATGGTTCTTCTTTCATGGCGATATGTCGATAGAAAACACAGGTCACATGAAATGTATTGATTGTAAATGACGAATCGAACGTAATTAAGACGTGCTGTTGAGCGAGCAGCTCGGGATGATCCAAGAGAAGATTGAATTCGTGCATCGATTCAGCCGAGAATGCCACGGCGATGATATTTGGAATTAATGTAAAACGAACGATATAATCCGGCGTTTCACGAGCAAAACGATAGAGTTCAGAGATTTCATCGGCCGATGCGACCAACCGACGAGCTAATCGTCGTTTAACATTTCGAATTTGTTCGATATTTCTCGGTTGAGATAGAACTTCCGGGCCAATCTTCGATTCCGATTTAATCTTGGTCGATTTCAATAATTTCTTTTTCTCTGTATGTTCATCTAAACTTTCATCGATGTCATCCGACGGATTATCATCATCATCGTCGTTATCATTGTCGAGATCGTGCGAATCACCTGCCGTATATTGTTTATAAATCTGTGCCGTTTCTGTGTTTGTTGCTGCTTCAGAAATGAGTTTATTCAACAACGATGGACGCGTTCGAAAGAATGGTTTGGTGTTTTTCTTTGAATTTCCATGCGGGAATTCCTCGGCGACATTTTCATCGCCGAGATATTGAACAACAACTTTCGATGGATCGACAAGCGAGACGAACGCTTGCTTTTCGAAGTCTTTGCTCTTCTTTTTATTTTTCAATCCAGCGTGAAAATAACATTTCTTAATCACAGGATTGTGCGTTGGCAAACGACGAGCTGCGATCTGCACCCAACGATATCCATCGCTTCGCCAATCGTCTAAAACAAACAATTGTCAATCAACGATCCGTGATATACCTATGTTTTCCTTCCATGGAATCTCTAGTTGATTCCAGATTTTATACAACGGATGCGATGAGGTATTCGCCGGAAAGTTAACGCGCATCGAACTTACTTTCATGTCCAATATCGAGTTTGAGAACGTAGACTTCGCCGGCTTTGGGTTTGAATGGTGGCGTCGATGTAAATGTTGTACTAGCGGAATCGAATAGTGGAATCACTTGCGTTGCTTCGAGTGATTGATGTCGAATGAATGACGGCGAATTCGTCGTCATCAAAGAGAAGTTATTTGGAATTTTAGTTCGAGAATAAAAAAAAAAATTTTTTTTATGAAACCGGAAGAAATAAATCGAGATTTTTGTTGTTAGTTAACAATCATGGACCATATCGATAAATAGATATACTTCAATGCAAAGGCTCAATTTAGTTTTCAATGGTGTTTAGACAAAAAAATCGATTGACAAAATGAAAATTTGTAAAAAAAATTATTTTTTCGAAAAACATCAAAATAATTCTCGTCATCTATCCAAATATTTCCTCATTTTTTACCAACAATAGATGTCGTTCGTGTTGTTCGTTAATTTCCAAAGCAAATATATCTAATCAACTGATTTTCTCTGTGGCGAAAATTTTTCATCGACAAATTCTTAGTAGAGGTTGCAACATATCTTTCTAATTGTCTAATAATACCCATTGGTCACACCTCCTTTTTTTTCTGTATTTTGTTTACTTGTACTATCATCATTTAACTTTCGAAACAGTGAATGCAGTGATCATCATTCCTATCTCAAGTAAGAATAAGAAATCAGAAGTCTAAATGAATGAATTCTATTAACCCATGATGATTGAGTAAAAGGTTTGAGATGAATCGATATAATTGTTGATGAATTGCAAAGGATTTCTATTGCCGCTGATCTCGAATCTACTGATCGTGCTTGGCAAACAAATCGAATGCGAAAGTATAATTCCAACGACTTTATGCGAGAGGTACCAATCGATAAAACGAACCGATGGTGACTTTGTAAAGTCGTTACATGCACAATTATGTCAACGATTATATTGTTTTATCAATAACTGAAAATAAAAGCAATATTCTATATGCTGAGGTTAATAACAAGAAGCAAGAAAAAATGTCATTTATATATATCGAGGAAGATATTTTTAGCCTTGGAGAGAATAAGATAGTGTCGAGAGGAGAAAAAAAAAAGAAAGACGAATATACGATGATAATAATGACAAACATCGTACATCTTTCGGGTCGTTTCTTCGCATTCTTTAACAAATCGATAAACAAACGTGTTTAGTTCAATAAATCACGCACCTGACGCGTGTTCGATAGATGTGTGTGTGTATGTTTTGTCTTCATTCGAACAAGAGAATCCTTCAGTTAGTTTGAAAAAAAAGAGACGAAAAGTAGTTTACCATTTTCATGTCTTATCTCATGTTTTAATACGCTCTTTTTCGTTCTCTTCTATCATATGCTGACTGTTTATTTCAACATATTCACTCAATCAGAAAGACATACCAGTAGGTATCACGCCTTATCTGCATGATTTGAAATAAGGAACGAGAAGAAGAAGAAGAAGAACGATGCGAATACATGGCATTGAGAATCATCATAATACCGACATGTTTTGTTTAGTGCAAACAACGATTCTAAATAGTCAATTAAGTGAAACAGTGAAAAGTATTAAACGTGAAACAAATGACGATACCGTCGGAGGAAGTGTATCGACGACCATGGCATTAGGTAGAGAATGATTCGTTTTTTGTTTTGTTTTTTCTTAATTTTTATATTTGTCTCTCGTAGATTGTGTTGTTTGTGGAGATCGAGCGACAGGTAGATCGCATCGATGTGTTTTTTTTCTTCTTGATTTGAAACGATTTCCTAGGCAAACATTACGGTGCGATATCTTGTGATGGTTGTAAGGGTTTTTTCCGACGAAGTGTTCGAAAAAATCCGGTCTATGAATGTCGTCATCAGAATACATGTACAATTGACAAAGACAAACGAAATCAATGTCGACATTGCCGTTGGAAGTACGGGCGTTTTTTTTTCTTCGTTCGATTTTGTCGAATAACAAAAATATTCATTTAGAAAATGTATTCGAATGGGAATGAGAAAAGATGGTGAATAGCTATTGATTCGAGTTGATTTGTCGATATGTTGTTCATTTGTTGTAGCTGTACAAAAGGAAAGAGATCGTCTCGGACGACAACGTCATCCGAACTATGCCTATCGATTTGCGCCAGTGAAATCTGCAGATTTCGACGATGACGACGAAGATGATCTTAGTATCACTGCATTACTTCGAGCTGAACAAACTGCTCGAGAAGTAAACTATTCGAAGAGAAAACCAGTCTGTTTATTTGTCTCGTGAATAGTATATCGGTCGGCAAATACAATTAGATCGATATCCATCGAATACTGAACGTGTTCAAGCGACTCTAGAAACAATCGGCATATCGATGAACTATCAACTACGAAGTTTAATCGAATGGGCGAAAGATTTAAAAGGATTCATTGAGTTATCTGATAATGATAAAGTATAATCTCGAATGTCGATCGAAATGTCTGCGTATATGCTTGCATTTAGATTGCTCTTCTACGTGGTCATACAGGCGAGAATCTTGTCTTAGGTGTTGCTTGTCGATCGTTGACTTGCGATGATTATTTACTATTAGGAAATCATTATGTCATACCGAGACACACACCTGATCCAGGTCTCACACGTGCTTCAGCGAGAATTCTCGATGAAATCGTTAGGCCTTTGAAAGAAATCCAATTAGATGAAAAAGAATACGCTTGTTTAAAAGCGATCGTTTTCTTTGATCAAGATAATAAATCCTTAGCCGAACCGATGCGAGTTAAAGAATTACGTAAACGAATTCAAGTCAATCTAGAAAACTATATCAACCAAGAAAAACCATTGATGCGTGGCCGATTCGGTGAATTATTATTACTGATGCCACCGTTGCAAAATATCGCACGTTTAATGGTCGATCTCGTTGCACGTTACAATCAAGATACGAAACAAGTCGATGATCTTATTAACGAAATGCTTCTAAGTAAGTCAAACGAGCGATTGTTTTTTGTTTTTTTCGCCGAATGTTTCCTCACAGTTGAATCTGACACAGACGTCTAAGTTCAGATAGATATCGTGATGATTATCAAGATGCATTTCTTTTGGCAACAACATTGGCGTCGTCATCGACACCGAGTACCTCAAGTAAAATGAAAATAATCCAAAAAAAAAGAAACAACTTAACCCGCATGTGTTACGAATTTTTAACTACTAACAACAATAACAAAAGAACTGAAACGAATTTTATATTGAAATCTTTTTGCTTGGTTTGTTTAGTTTCGAAAGAGAATGATCTCGATTCGAATGGATCATCTCTCGAAACCGATATCGAAGATACAACATCTCAATCTCAAGATTCATCGGCGACACCCATCGCCAATTCGATTTTAATTCTTCCACAACACGATTCCGATGATATACATAATCTATCTCTAACCGAACATGATGACTGTCTTTCCAATATACATTTCTATCATCATCATCATACGAATTCTCTAACGGATCCGATTTTGAATCATCACGGGCAAGTTTTACAATATTTTACCGATACATCGAATGATCGTTTGAAATATATCAAACGTTCGAAAGCTATTGTAACACCATCATCGACAACAACAACATCATCATCAACAACAAGTACAAATAATGAAATGAATTTTTTATATGATCTCGTCACACCAACAAATCGACAATTTGACTCGATACAAATGAATTCTTTGAATAATAATAATAATATTTATCACACAGATTGGAATGGACGTATTTTATATCCAACGTCAGATGATATTAAACAACAACAACAACAACAACAACAAAACCTTCTCGAATAAAACAAACAAACACGCTATATAGCTATTTGGACATTTTTTAAAGTTGTTTTTCTTTTCGTTTTATTTGTTAACACATTGAGATGCGCATTTATGCGTACTTTTAGGCAGATGTATTAGAGTGTGTGTGCTGTATTTTTATTATTATTATTTTTCTTTCTTGTGTAAAGACGATTTTTTTTGATTTTGATACCATGGGTACCTGTGTACGAGTGCGAAACGAGAAAAAAAACATGAAAGATAAAAATTGATGAATGTGTTTGCTGTTTTTTTCTTGCTATCAGAGGAAAGAGAAAGAGGACATCGTTCACATCGAATGAAATTATTCTCTTTCAACGGTTGACCCTTTGTCTCTCTATTCGTATTCGTTGATAGACATGAGCAAGGTCAGAGAAGGTACGTCTCTCCGATTGATTTGATTTGATTATTTAATTGTGGAAATATGTTAGGTTTGATATTTTTCTTGATTAATTTAATAACGATTTTAAATGGGCAATTTCTCACACCGGATCAGTTGAGAGAACAATATGAAATGGGATATTCATCTCGAACACATTATGAACTATCAGGCAGCCGTCGAACGGATATGTTCGATCGTGTGAATCCGGATTATTTACTTCGAGGTAGTGTTCGAGTCAACATTTGTTTTGCGAAAAGAAAAATCGATTGTATTTTAGGTTTTTTTCCATTTTGGTCGATGGTCCTCATTTGTTTTGCGTTCCTATTTTTAACATTAGCTGTTATCGGAGTGATCGGATATTTATTAGGTTGTCGTCGGCCATCGTTAGAAGAATTGTACGCGAACGAATTCGAACAATTAACACCCGACGAAGAATTTCTGTTGGGCGCTGGCGGTGGCGGAATATCGAATCTGAACGATACCAAAATCTTGTTAGAAAATACATCTCATGGATATTTCGATACTTATCGAGACAGTTCTCGTTATGAATCATTACAACCTATCGAACGAACGCGTATTGGACAAAGTCATGAAGATATGGTTTAATTGTATTGGATCTTTGCTTTTGTTTTCTCGTTGTTTTTATAGTCAGAAATAAATTTAAAAGAAAATAAACCCGAAGTAAGAAATCGTCCATAGAAAAACTATCGGAAATGACGAAAAAACCTGGTAAATAAGGTCGTGATCTATCTCAAATGCCAGTTCCTGTTCCCCTTCCGACTGCGCCGGATTTTCTCGTCACTGAATTGCATGACGGTTTGTTTTTACTAACGCAAGATAAAATATTGAAATTGACTCTCATCGATTGAAATAGCACGAAAAAAACGTCGTAAGACTTTCTGTCTGAGCAAAGAGACGACGAAGACGAAGAAAAAAAATCTTTATTAAAAATATTTTCTTTTCATCTTTGCATCACAGTTGTATTTACAAACACGGTGAATGAATAAAATATCGATGCTGAAGTTGTTGTTTACGAAGTAAAAATAAATTTCTAGCTGAAAATCACCAGGCAGTACTTTCAATTAACAAAAAACGAGAAGGTTTAATTGAATGTGTGCGAACGAGTACATCAAATGAAAAGCCAATCTTTTTCGAATTGTTTTACCATTAACATTCCTAATTCTCCATTTACTGAAGATGTTTTCATCGGTAAATTATTCATCTTCAATTTCAATTTCCTACTTGACATTTATTTTCTTTTTCTACTCGTTAGTCATAGTTGACAAAGCAGACGATCAAAAATCGCCTTTCATTTGCATAAGAATCGTTTCAAACCACTCGATAAAGATAAATACGAACATTTAATCGATGATGAAGCACGAAAATCGCTGCTCGAGCTGTCTTCTATAAAATACAACAAAATATTGTCAATTAATTCGAAGAAAATAAATGAATTCTTGCTTTTTTTTTACTATTCAAGCGTTTAAAAGCATTAAATATATTCTTAAAAGATTAGATCTCGTCTGTCAAAGTGACATTTGTGATTTAAATGGGAGATAAAAAGTCGAAATTGAAAAATGGAATTATTTTCATAACTGAAAATCGTAACGACATATAATCAATTTATGTTTTTCTTTTACTTTTCTCTTCTTTCGTTTTGTTGATTAATATTGAAAAAAACACGTCTATATCTGAAAAAACAGAACGTAAGAATCTATACAAATGCTGCTCTATTTGTTTCGAATTAAAAAGTAATCAAGATCGCCGCAGTTACTCCAACGTTACGCCCTTCTTCTCTCGATTTTTTTTGTGATTTTTATTCGCTCTCATTCTCTCTCTCTCTCTCTCTGTCTCCCTTTCGCTCCATCAACGTTCTGATTAAGCTAGTTGAGATGATGGTGGCATCGACGACGACACGAAGGTGACAACAAACATATTATAAAATTCTCTTTCTACAATACTACAATAGACCTGACGTGTAACGACAGAATGAAAGAAAAAAAGAAATGCATTGTCGATGTTGGCAACGTTTTCTTTTTCTTCTTCGTTTGAATTTCTCTTTTTTACTTTTGATTGTTTTCCCGTATATGTACGGTGGGATCGAAAGAACTCTCTCTCACTCTTCTTCTTCTTCTCTTTCTCTCTTTCCCTTTTATTCTGTTTTACTTCCATTCTCTTTTTACCGAACCAAACGTAACAAAGACGAGAAGGTAAAAATACTACGTATGTATTGAGTGAAAAAAAGGTTTCAAGTTCACGACAGAAAGCACCATTTCTTTTCACGTATGAATGACATAACGTTCATACATAACACACGCACACGCCTGCTGAAATATCTCGAATACTTGACTCAATTTTCTCTCTCTTTTCTTTTTGATTTATTTCAGAGAAGAGTAATCATTTTCTACGTATGATATTAAATACCGGATATTCACCGTATAATAGATAATGACAAGTATTTTAAAAGATAATGTGGGCGGTGCGCCGCCTTTATTGTTACTACCAACAGGTGAACAGCAGATTGTTGTAAGTGTTTTGTTTTTTATTTTGATAAGAAATCGACAAAGTAAAACAATATCAAGGTTGCTTGCCGTATTCGACCAATGACTGAAGAAGAAATTCTTCAAGGCGCTTCGATAATTGCTCATAAAGTCGCCGATGATAATGTAAATGATTTGATTTGCAATATCGATCTGTTCGAAAAATAGAGTGATTATGTTTTTTAGATGGTCGTTCTATTGGATCCCGAAGAAGATCATGACGATGTTCTACGTGCTAATCGTTCACGAGAACGAAAATATATATTCGATGTTGTGTCCGATGCTCGTGCTGATCAACAGGAAGTCTATGCCTCGACAGCCAAAATGCTTTTAGGAAGTGTTTTAGAAGGTTACAACGCCACAGTTTTTGCTTACGGAGCAACAGGTAATTTTAGAAGTTCTTTTTTTTTTATTTCAAAATAAAGTAACGAAATTTTACTTGAGGTGCCGGAAAAACTTATACAATGTTGGGCACAGAGAATAATCCAGGTGTAATGTATCGAACATTACATGATCTCTTTGTTGAAATAAAAAAATTCGAAGGCACACGAGAATATCAAGTGTCAATGTCATATTTGGAAATTTACAATGAACTAATTCGCGATCTTCTCGCGCCATCATCGTCGACATTTCTCGAGTTACGTGAAGACGCTAAAGGCACAATTCAAGTTGCTGGCTTGAGCGAATTAATTGCGAAAACTCCTGAAGAAGTCATGGAAATGCTACACAAAGGCAATCGAGCTCGAACTCAAGAACCAACCAAAGCCAATAAAACATCCTCTCGTTCTCATGCCGTTCTACAAGTTAACATCAAACAACGTGACGTAACGCGTTCACACACCGAACAAGTTCGATTCGGTAGAACAAAATCAATTGTTTCGATTGAATTTTAATTGAGTTTTCTGTTGTTGTTGTTGTTTTGCTTTCAGCCAAACTCTATATGATTGATTTAGCTGGTTCGGAACGAGCTGCACAAACACAAAACACAGGCCGACGTATGATGGAAGGTATTGATTTATTTTGAAACCTCACGAAAAGAAAATTGAATCTCTCGAATTTTAATTAAATCTTCTGTTTTCTTTCGAATCCAGGCGCACATATCAATCGTTCTCTTCTTGCCTTGGGAAATTGTATCAATGCACTCAGCGAAAAAGGCACAACGAAATATGTTAACTATCGTGATAGTAAACTCACACGAATTCTTAAAGATTCGTTGGGTGGCAATTCTCGTACGGTTATGATCGCACATATTTCACCGGCATCGGTTCATTTCGAAGAATCACGTAATACATTGAACTATGCCGATCGTGCTAAATATATCAAAACGAAAATCCGTCGAAATGTTATCGATGTTTCGTATCACATTGCGCAGTACCAACAGATTATTCAAGATCTACGCACACAAGTGCAAGTTCTACAAAATCAAAAGGAAGATTTAGAAATGCGTCTATCAACAACAAACGAAGCGAGATTCAGTCGATTGAGTGGTTTGTTGATGATTCTTTTTTATTCGAGAATAAATAAAAGAACGAAAAGGACAATTTCATTTGTTTAGATAATAATACATCCGAACGATTTCGTGTTGAAGAAGGTTTGAAATTAAAAGAAAATATTCTACAATCCTATCGAAAGCAAATCGATGCTCGACGAGCCTTACTCGAAATCGATACGGGTCTCATGGATGTTCTTCATGAACATACACGAAATGAAGCAATTGTTGAACAGTAAATAGAAAAATCGAGAAAGAATTCGACTTTTTTTTTGACGATTTCGATTTAGTAATGAATCAAACAAAGAGAATAGCCCGAGAAATAGTAAACGAACACCGGAGGAAATCAGTGCCGATGCAGCACAATCAGAAAGACAGACGGAACGTGCACGAGCTGAATTACGTGTTCTCGAACAGGAACGTTCGAAATTAGAAAAACAACGAAAACTTCAATTGAAAGAATTCGATACAGCGAAAAGTGATGCACGACGATTGCTTGAAGTTTGTCTTTTCGAAAATCATAAATCGTCTGTATTTCATTCGTGATATAGAAAGTGACGAAAAAAATGACGAGTTTCGAACAACGAGAATTATTAAAATTATTAACACAAAATTTCGAATACGAAATGAAAACTGTCGAATTACAAGCCGAAGTTTTCGTCCGAGATTATTCGATTAAACATAAAGATTTACAAATCCTACGATTATCTCAACATCGAAGTTTATGCGACACATTAATCTTTCAACAACGACGATTAATTCAAGGTTTGCTTTTCTTTTCTCAACATTGGCACGAAAAATAAATTTCAATTTATTTAGATAATAAAATCTTAGTTCCATCGGACTTAGAAGAACTCTATAAATTATACTCTCGAGATATTGACGAAGGACAACTGATTCACGATCTCAAAAGTACAAAAAAACATTTGTTTTTCTTTTCGATTTCAATCGAATTTGTCCTCTAGCTCATTCTCCTCGAACAAATCCAGGCAGTAAACCATCCCTATCAACAACACTTCCATTTCTCTCCCAAATCGCCGAAGAAGATCTAACGAGTGCATCAACATCAGTCACAAGTTTTCATCTACCGAACGGAATGGTTCGTCGAAACAATCAACCACCCGCTCGAACGCTCTCCGATCAAGATCTTTTCACTCGTGTTAGCGAAGATAACAGCACGGATGTCGGTCAAGAAACAACCAAACCGATTTCCTACGCTCATTTCAATTTCGATCAAGCTCATAAACAACAACTAACCAAAGGAAATTCGATGGTGAGCATGAGCTCGGAAAGTGTCGACGTGCCCATTCATTCGTCTAGCAATCAAAACGGAGATTTATCGAGACGAAAACTACACGCAACATCGCCACCGAACGATTCGCCAGGCGATTCATCGCCAGCACTTATGAAAAACAATAAAATTCGATTGAGAAAACAAACGCAAGAGATTGCAGCACGAGCAGCACAACGACGAGCCAATCTTCATCATAAAGAACTCATGGAAGACATGGGTAGGTTTGAATTTCAAACAAAAAACTCGAAATCAAATCGATTTCGTGTTCAGGTCCGGCGTTTTCATCGGAACCAGTTGCTTCGAAAGAAAGTACGGCTAGTGCATTTGGTCTCGAAATCACCGGTGTTAAACCAAAGAAAACCGTGACAATCAACGATCCAGCAACAGTAAATCGAAAGATCGTATTTCTTTCTAACGCATCGATTTGTTTTAGTCGAGACATCGAAACGATACACTTCGTCGAACAAATTCCGATTCTCCTGAATTAACCAACCATGAAAGCACGTTAAACGGTAAATATTTGTTGTTTCTTCGAAATAAGTCATCACTAATCGGCCTATTTTTAGAAACGTTCTCGACTACACACAATCGTCCTTCAAAAAATTTCAATACAAAGAAACGTTCGATTTGTGAGTCACAACAAAAATAAAAGACACATCGCATTTTTCGATTTTCCTCTTAGCTCATGGTTCGACAGTCAACACTCGTACGCACATTCCAGTAGCAAATATCGTCGTACCACGTGAACATTTATAATCGTGCATTTGTAACATAATTACTATTACTCATTGATATTTTTCTCTCTCTCTTTTCTTTTCGGAGTGGTGAAACGTCTTTTTTCTTCTCTCTCTCTTTTGTGTGACATCGAATTTTTTCTGCTCTCTCTCTCTCTCTCGTTTTTTTTTAACTTGAAATAAATAGTATAAGACGAAGAAGATAAGATGATTAATGAAGATGATTACGCCGAATGTACGTGGGCGTAGGCGTTAATATCATGCGAGTCAATTTGTTCTGTTGTTTGTTGACGATGATAGATGTCAGCGGTGATGAGACGAAGAAAAAAAATCGTGAATCAATACGATATTCTGTTGTTTTTTCGTTTTTCGATCTGATTATTTTGCTTTTTAGGATTTTTCTATTTGAAAATATTCAACAATTGGATTATCTATGATGATTTGTTTATTTTGTTTTCTTTTTCTGGAAATAAATATAAGCGGATGTTTGTTTCCGTTTAGTGTTCTGTTTTTCTGACGTCAGAAAGAATTTGTCTTGTTTAATAGTTGTTGTTATTTTAGATTGACGATGAAAAATACTGATGACGATAGTATTTGTAGTCGATTGGAGAGATTAATTAATGAATTTGAACAATCGAAAGAAATTGAATCGACAGAAATCGGTCGACAATTTGCTGTAAGTAGTTTTGTTTATTCGAGATGAGATTGATGGAAAACTCTCAGCATGTTGTTGTTTTTTTTCTTCTTCTTTAGCAATTACAACGATTAATGCTCGATAATCAAGATGTGTTATCATGTAGTGAAGGAAAAAAATCAATAAATCGATTGAAAAATCGATACAAAGATATTCTACCATGTAGGTTTTCATCAATAATCGCGAGAGAGAGAAAAAAAAAACAAACAATTACGTATTTTCAGATGATAAACATCGAGTTCGACTTCGATCGAATAGTGATTCGGATTATATAAATGCTTCGTTTATTGAAGTATGATCGATTTATGAGCGTAATCCAATGATGAAACTTGAGTTTTTGTAGGATTTTTATGGTCGTCAACGGTATATTGCAGCACAAGGACCGATTGAAGAATCGTTGAATGATTTTTTTCAAATGATTTGGGAATATGAAATAACATCGATTATTTGTACAGCAAATGTTATCGAAGCTGGACGAGTAGGACGAAAAGCAGAGCTATAGAAAACGATTATCTTTGATTTGTAGTTTAAATTCCATCGTTATTGGCCAGAAGATGATGAAGAATCTCTTCAAATTGGCTCCTATCTAATCCGAGAAGTTCGTCTTTTTGTTTTATTCACAAAAACAAAACAGACAATGTTCATTTTATTGATTGATTAGGATCTATCTTCAGAGAAACGTTTCATTTGTGATGACTATCAGATTCGTTCGTTAATTCTCACTCGTGGAGACATTCAACGACAGATTTTACTCTATCATGTTCTTCATTGGCCTGATCACGAAATTCCCAATGATGAAAAGTCAATAGTCAATCTATTGACCCGTTTATATCAAGATCGAACTCGTTCAATAGATTCTCCTATTCTGGTTCACTGCAGGTACATTAAGAAAATGTCGTTTTATTTTTAAAAATCGACTCGTTTTTGATTTTCAAGTGCTGGCTGTGGCCGAACAGGAAGTTTGATAGCAATCGATCTCTGTCGTTTGTTGCTGAATGACGAGGTTCGATGAGAATTTCTTTCGATTGAATGAATCAATAAACTTTTCTTGTTTTGTTTTTCTTCGTCAAGCATTTATTTCTTAGTAAAAATTATCAACCATATCCAGTATTGAAAATCGCTTTGCATATTCGACAATTTCGTATGGCATTGATTCAAACACTCGTACGTCGTTTTTTGTTTCGAATTACGAAATCAATTTCATTGTTTTTAGAAGCAATATTTTTTTGTTTATAAACTCTTTTTTTATATGATGAAAACCAATGGCAATCTTTCGTTTTATTCAATAGCAAATAAAGATGAAAATCAAACAGGTAATGAACTATTCTCAACAAACAAACAAACACAGACAAGTTGCTGTTTTGAAGATCTATTATTTACAGCTATGGCTTCAACTCGTCGTCCATCCATTCCACTTCAAATAACGCTTCAAAATCCGCCCATACGTCGTCGTTTGTTAAACGGCAGTACGATTAGTAATAGTCCATCACCTGTTATATCTTCTTCAGAATTTTTCTCGTCGTCATCATCATCGAAAGATACGCCCGAGTCTCCTGCAGCTCCGCCTCCTACTCCTCCATCACAACTGCCTCCGCCTATTCCTCCTCGTTATTCGCATGAAAATCATTCGATTTCAATACAAATTCAAAATGAACAAGAACATTTTCGTTCAACACGACGAAGAACATCATCGACATCACTCGATCGCTTGTCAATATCATCAACGAAACATCAGTATCAATATTTAAGTGAACAAGGCGCTAATTCAGATTGAAATTTCCCCTCAAACACACACGTACATACATCTAAATCGATTCATTCGAGGTGCTATATTTTCTTTTTTGTATTATTCGTTTTTGTTTTTGTTTTCTGGAAGTAAATCAAATCTATCTCAATAAACAAATCACAACAAAGTTTGCTATCGCCGTCCTTTGTGTTTTTTTTGTGTGTGCTCGAACCGGTGAGCAGTATTTGTTTGTATTTTTTCTGCATTTGTAGCTTCTTTTCTCTCTCTCTCTTTTTCTATTGTATGCATTTTGTTTTTTTTCTTCTTCTGAGTATGAACATATATTTGATTGTATATCTGTAGATGGGTAATTGTACAACTTGTGTTCATCGTTCGAATCGGCATATTTTTCCCAATCGTTTTCGAACATTTTCACCGTACAATTTAAATTCATTAATCGATGAAACACTTGCAATCATTCGAACAGTCGTCGACACCGATCAAGAACCTCCACATGCCATGTTAGTCGTTTCGAGAATAGCCAGTCGAGAAGATCGATGGATCGATGTAATGACGGCGTTAATCGAACGCATACCAATGAGTGATTCATTAGGAGCGACGGTCATTGCACTTTTACTCGATGAATGTTCGTTACCATCAAGGGAATTACTAAATCAATTGATTAAACGCATTTGTTCGGATAATCAAACACGAATGGAAACACTTCGAACGATAGTTGATAATTATATTCAAGTCAATCAAGTCGAGCAGCCAGACAATCACGATCTACATTGTGAACGCAATACTTTAGTCCTTCTCGGTTGTCTCGCAGAGAAACTCGGTTTGTTTCGATTTGATTTTCACTTTTAAAATTGTTTTTTTCTGTTGTCAGTTGGTCCAACCAGCGCAGCTATGCTCAATACAATTGCGTTAGAATTCATTATCGATCGTGTTTATTTAGGCATTTATAGATACACTGAAATCACTTCACTCGATTTCGAGAATCGAAATTATTCTTGTGTTTTAAAGATCATACTTTTCGCTCTTATCGCCATCGAAAAATTCTCACATTCATTAGAATCCAAACATATTCTCTTTCAATCATTAACCATTCCTAATCAACAAGACAAACTCAATGTTTTGCAATATTACGAACCATGGGCAACTTCAAACAATTGTCTCAAACGACAAATCGGTAGAACTAGAATTTCGTTGTTGCCGACAAAATCAATTCTCTTATTTTGTTTCTTCCAGGTTTTTACGCTCAATGGTTACTTGACAATGTTTTCATTCTCGAATCTCGTCGATCAACCTACGAAACCATCGATCATCAATCGATTAACGTTATGTTAAACGACAAAGACGTGAGCGAATATCTCAAAATCGGTCCTGACGGTCTCGAAGCACGTAGCGATACGGTTTCATTCGAAAGTGTTCGTTGTACATTCAATGTGAATTCCGATGTTTGGTATTACGAAGTTTTAATTGTCACCGACGGTGTTATGCAAATCGGTTGGGCAACGAAACAATCGAAATTCATGAATCACGAAGGCTATGGTATCGGTGATGATCAGTATTCGATTGCTTATGATGGCTGTCGAAATTTGATTTGGTACGGTGCAAAATCCATTCCACATTCTAATCCTGCATGGAAATCGGGTGATATTGTCGGTTGTTTGATTGATTTCAATCGACGTGAAGTTATTTTCTCTCTCAATGGTCATTGTTTGGAACCATTTCGCAAACTATTCTCGCATATATGCGGTCCAATCGTCGACGGTTATTTTGCTGCAGCTAGTTTTATGTCGTATCAACATTGTCGATTCAATTTCGGCTCACAACCATTTCGGTATCCACCGAAGACAGTTGCATTTACAAGCTTTAATCAATACGGATATCTCAACAATGAAGATAAATTTATTCTTCCAAAATATAAAAAATTAGAACTTCTTCGTGCAATAGAAATTAACGACTCGGACTGTATATTGTGTGTCGATAATCGAGCTAATATTCTTCTACGACCATGTCAACATACAGGTTTTTGTGAACAATGTGCTTTGAAATTAGATCTCTGTCCGATTTGTCGATCGGAAATTCACGAACGAACAGTGCATTTATCGATTTAAAAGAAAAAAAAACCGCCTAAATAACAGCAACAATAGATCTTTATCATATATTATGATTCATATTCTCGGCAAATGTCTGATTATAGCATCGAGTTTTTGTCTATTTTTAATTATCATAACGACAATTTATATTTTCTATGTTGTTAAACATCGATCGAATAATCTCGGCTTTGTGATAACGATTGGTCAGAATATTTTCAAGCAAAAAATGCTCGTACCATTGTTAATCTTGGTACGATTTCATTTGCCATTTCCAGTTATGTTATTCGTTGCAATTCTAAAACGAAAATCAACAGAAAAAGAAGACAATTCAACTTGACACAAAAGAAAATATTCATTTGTTTTTCATTTCGATTGTAAACGCATTGATTTGATGTTGTTTTTTTGTTTTCGCTTAAAATAAAAATGGCATTTGCTTCAACATCATTGAATTCATTTGAATTCTATCGAAAACGATATGTTCATTATGAACAATCACAATTTTCGAGTGTATCCATGTTAGCACTCAATTATCAAGCAACGGACCGAATTAAATCGTTGGCGAAACCAAAACTTCGTCGAGAAACAACGATTCGTGATGGTATAGTAATTGTCTTTGTTTGAAATTTCATTTTCGTGGATTATTCGTAGGTTTTTCACGTTATATAAGCAATCCGAGATATTCCGGTGTGAGTCAAGCAGCTCGACAAGCTCAATGTTCGTCTCGTCTTAGTGATTTAGCTCGACCATTGAAACGATATGGTTCCTGTGAGTTTGATTCGCCTTTGCCAAGACCAATCTCACGTTCAGCTTTACAATATCAATCAACTGAGAGAATCAATCAACTAGCTCAACCAAAAAAACTTCTGGGTTTTTAATTTATTAATAATTGAGATGAATAAATAAATAAATATTCAAAAAAAACTAATTTGAAAAAGAAAATAACAATGATAAAGATCACGCTGTTAGCGGTGTTCGTTCGTCATATTCAGGATTTGCTATTGAACCTTTTCGATAGGATTCGTCTTGAATTTCTGGTACAATTAATTCATGACGATCTACGCCGAATGTTTTCGGAATAAATAAAGTTATAATCGCTGTTACAATGGCAACACCAATCGGAATTGTCGATAGTACATATTGATAATAATCTGCACAGACTGGATCATCTGTCTCTCCGCATGGATTTTGATTTTGAATAATTGCAATAATTATTCCATTTGAAAGTTTATCGGCAAATGACATAATACCATAGACAAATGCTCCACATTCGGTATTCAAACCGATTAAGTCCGATGCAAGAGAAAACGAACAAATGTTTGTTGTCGATGTACCAATACCAAGTAGAACACAAGCAACGATTAACAGCGCGCCAATCGCAGTAATATCATGCACACTTGGAAGGAAAAAATATAAAATAGCACTGGCAAGTACAAATCCTAAGCCAAAAATCATCGTTCGTTTTTTACCAAAATGTTTATTCATTCGACGCATCGGTACCGATGCAATAAGACCACTAATATACGATGACAATGGTGCAATGCCAATATAAGTAGTTTTCAATTTCTGAATTGTATCGATAATATACAACGGAAGAAAGACTTGTGTAACATTGAGTATAACACGTGTGAACATCCAAATCGATGCGCAAAGATAGAAATCTTTTTCACGTAGAAATGATTTCCATGTCATACGTTTCAATCGTCCACTCGAACTAATCGACATTTGTAATCGATGTTCGGTTTCTTCGGCTGGCAATTCAGATTCTTTGATACCAACATGAAATATCGTCATGCAAACTATACCAATACCAACAACGAGAAGTGTTAATGTACGAAAAACATTCGCATCTTCAGGTCGAATATCATTTGCATCGCCATTATTATTCGTAGCGAATAGAATACTTGCAACGGCATAAATAAATATATTCGAAATAACTGTCCAAGCATAACGATATGAATTCAATGCAACACGTTCACCTTCTTTATGCGTCAATTCATTGATCATCGCTCTAGAAAAGCAATTGAATCGTCGAGTCTTTTGATTTCTTAGTCTCTCGTCAAACTTACAAATGTGTAATTTGTGAACATGACCAACCAAATTGAAAAATAATAATAAACATTGTATAGTAGAAAAACTGTGCTGTTAAACTACTATTTTTACAACCGACACATTCATTAAAACAGAATGCAAATGAGCCTAATACACAAATGACACCAACTAAATGCCAAGTCTTTCGTCGTCCATAACGAAATAGACCGGTTCGTGTTCGATCCGATTCGAAACCAACGAATGTGGTTGCAATGGCATCGGCAACTTGTCCGATCAGTAGTAAATATCCAGCTTGAGCATTCGTAAAATTCACAATACGATGATAGAATACAAGCAAATAGGAGAACCACATCGATGCACAAAGATCATTGAGAACATGACCGACACTGTAGGCAAATTTGCCTTTCAAAGAAACAACATCTGGTTGAGACGGAACAGGCTGCATGTGAGAATGTGTTTTTCGTTTGTCAAATGAAATGAAAATTCAACGAATAAAAAACGCCTCGTAAATTGAAAATAATCATGTCATTGTTATTCTTTCGTCATTTATGTATAATCAAATAAAGATACGAGATAACAACACAAGAAGAAAAAGATCTATGTCAACAGTGATACTTCATTTAATAACGTAACACGAATAACAAAATGATAAGCAGTTTTTATTCAGCACCCCCTCCCCCTATTTACTCGTAGTTTTAGTATGATAAAGTACGAAAACTCCTAAATAATAATCAAATTGAAAGTGAGGTGTTTTTTTTTGGCTCCCTTCGTTTATTGTCTTGATCGAAACAAACATCAATACAATATCAAACAAAAAAAATAATAGGGGGAAAAAGAAGAAAAGTATATATTTATTGCGATGATAGAAAAGAAAAAAGAAAAACTTCTTCAAAGGCGATTAATCAGTTGACCGGACGACATACACCGTTCTACGAATGTTTTCCTTGCTGCTGTTGTTTCGATAAATATTTTTTCTTTATATACAAATGCACAGCGAAACTCCCCTCGGTATCATTGAAAAAATAAAAAAAAACGAACGAAAAGAAAGAAAAAAGAAAAGACTTAGTCAACGAATGTCCAAACTTCAACATTGGCTATGATAAAATCTTCTTTTGTCGACAATCGAACATTGTTAAATGTTTTACTAGGACATGTTCGACCGTGGTAAAGATCCGCATCGAGCCACAGACCGTAAGTACCTCTGAAACAAATTGAATTATGTCTTGTTTTCTTTTTTGTTCGAAACCTACCCGCCACTGCCGATCGCGAGAAATTTGGCATCACCTTTGACAAAGAACTGATTATTCCCAGTCCAATGAAAAACCTAAATAAAGCAAAAAATGAGACAATCACAAAGAGAATAACATCCTTCCGGGATATTTTACTTCGAATTTTGGATACATTGTAAATAAAAACGATTCGCCTGTTCCGTAGAAACCTTCGCTAACTAACAATTGTTGCGAAATATATCCGCCGAAGATCTAAATCAAATCGAGCTCGATTCGAATAATTCAATGAAAGAACAAACAAACATTTTGATCGACATCTTTGACAAAAATCAATGCCGGTGTATCTTGATCGATTTCCATCGATCGACGATAGAGTTGATTCAAACTGAACCCATTTGCTTCAGTACTGAATACCATTTTCCAATTAACGCCATGTAATCGTGCCGGAAGTTCCAATAAAATCTTGAGAAACAACAAAATCAATCAATTGAAATCGAAATGAATTCGATGTTCTACTTGTTTCGATTGATTTTCATTGATAATTGTCGATGGTGAGAGAAGTTTAGGCGGAGGTATGCCGAAGTCAACTGTCGATGTTGGACTCGGATGTGTCGCATTAATACGTCGATAGATTTCATCAACATTGATGATCTAAATGAAATCATTCGAATAAAAAGAAAAAAGCAAACAAACTATCTATCTATCCGTTCTTCCTCCTTCCGCTCATTTCTAATCTAATTTGGTACCTCATTCGATGAGTTCCGTTCGAAATTAAAAACGGACGGTAGAAGACTTTTGGCTCGTTGTCTTAGACGTTCGTGATGTTCGGGCAATTGTTCGAAAAAGTCTTTTTTCGTTTCGGACACACGTCGTGCTAATGAGCCAAATGTAAACCGACGTGTTTGTGTAGGTGATGGCGTTAATGATGAATCTCTCGACGATGTTCTCGATAATGCTTTAGTTAACGTAGAGATCATGATTATTATTATTTTTAAATGAGAGACTGTTGCGATGTGCAAACGTTTTAACGAGAGAAGAAGAAGAAAAAGAAAAAACAGGAGAAAAATTTTGTTATTTTCCGCCAATCCCTGTAAGTCAGTTTTCTATTCTACTACCATGTCTTCATTGACAAACATAGAATAAATAATTGTCTTCAAAGGAAGAAAAGAGAGACTTGATATATATATCTATTGCATTCATTGACTAGATAAATTTTATTTATTCGTATTTGTATCCATGATTTATTTTTAGATTACTACCAATTAATACTAATGGCTCTTCTTCTTCTTCTTCTTCTTCTTTTTATTTTGGAATTAAAGTTTCTTGATTTTATTTTTAATAACTTTCCCTCGAGAATAAGATCGAGTGAGACAAAAAACAACGTACTCACATCCTCAACTAATTTAATTAAGCTAAAATCTCCGGATTTGACATGATTAAAAAGCAAAGCATCAAGTCTTCGTTCTCTATTCGACTGTGCTTCATTAAGCTAAGATCTAGATGCTTATTCTTTACCTCCCATTCCTTAAGTAATGTATTTTGTCGTTTAAGATAATGTTGTTTTTTTCCATCGGATGTCGTTTGATTGGCTGTTGAATCTGAATTCGAACTACTACTATTATTATTAACATTATTGTTATTATTATTTTGTTTTAATTTGTAATCATCAGTTAATTCGGGATCATCATTAGCAAGAAGAACGAAACCTTTCGCTGTTGATACGTCAGTAGTTTTCGTTGGTGACGATGGTAATTGTTTTGGTTCATCGTCATTTAATGGATCTAAGGAACGATCGGGACTCCAACGAAGAAAAAATGCATAGAGATGGTCACTTCTTTTTTTTTAAAAACAAAAAGAAAGCAAAGGTAAATTCGTATGTTCAGTTTTCGAATCGAGCGAGTTTACTTGTCTTTGGGAACTGAGAACCAATATTCTTGGTCGAGATCTTTTTTGCCATAGATATTATCGATATGTTTTCGACTCAGCCGTTCTTGATTGACAGCCATTGTGTTCGTTATTGAACTTGTTTTAATGCAGAGATAGTAGGGGGTTTCAATGGAATGAGGTGTGACAAAGTTCGATTTACTATCGATTGGTACGCAGCTTTCTAATTTATATTCTTCTGAAAAAAGAGATCAGTTTGTAATTTGATTTTGATTATCGAATTCATTCGCCTACGTAATGATAATTCGTTTTCATCAACTAGAATTCCTTTGGAATGTTTCGAATCTTCGAACGATTGAAAAAGATCATCGTGAATATCGGCTGATGATATTCGTTGTCGACTTGCTGAAGCATTGAAAAGAACAAACGATGACGAAGCATCGGCATCATCCGTCGACGGATTTAAATCTCGATCGACTTTCTCAACTAAAGAATTGAGTACTTCTTGAACTTGTTTGTCATCCGAATTGGAAACAATCGGCTGAAGATTTTTTATGCTTGTCGAATGGCAGAGTTTGCGTTTTTCTTCTTCACTAAAAACGCCAACAAATTCAATTTGTCAAAAACATCCTTTCATCTTCAATCTACCGTAAGGTCGCTTCGTACTCGTACATCGCAATATCTTCAAATAAAGCGATACCAGCCAATAGATCCATGCTAAACGAACAAAGTTTTCCATAAGAAAAGCAAAAAAAAGATGATCCATCTACCGAATGATCAGCCCGTATTTATCGATTCCATGTTCTTTGACTAATGGATCGTGAATGTCGGGATCGAACATGACGGCATTTGGTGTGACAAGTAGCGTTCCTGCGACAGTTTTCTAAGAAAATCCAATCGTTCATCATATTTCATGTGCTATTCCCTGCGGATAACTTTTTGTTTTTAGGTTATTCGAGCAACTTACATGATCATCAGTCATTAATCTCACATTGAGTTTAATAAATCGTTGCAGACACTCATCGTCCAATTGCTGATTTTCATCGATCGACAACGACTTTTGTATATGTTCAACTTGTCGATGATTATCTTCTTTATGCGTTCGAAGACGTTCTTCAATCGAACGCGATAATTCACCTTCAGAACTGGCGTCACTTTTTAGTCGTTGAACGTGACCTGGTTTGGCGGTGGTTTGTCGCGCCATTGACCAGATCATCGAACTAGCATCATGCTGATTCGATGCTGAATCATGGACAGGCGGTTGTTGTGGTGGTTCCTCCTTGGGTTTAATCGGCGGAGGAGATTGAGCACTCATCACATCGGGTACCGAGCCATCGGGTACAAAAATCGTCTAAAAAAATAAAACAAAACAATTCAATAGATAAATCTAGGAAGAAGAAAACCAAAACATACTTGTCCAGGAAAGACAATCCGTGTGCTTAGTTTATTAAGATGAACTAATTCATTAGGTGTTAGATTATAACGAAGTGCGATTTTTTCCAAAGTATCAGTATTTCCGATCTAAATATTTGGTTTGTTTATTTTAAGATGAAAAGAGAAAATAAACAAATGTTGTTTACTGTATATGATACTGTTCCTTTCGGTTGAACAATTGTTCGTCCACGTTTAGAATCTCGATCTAAATCAATCAATAAATGCTAACAAATGATTTCCTTTCGATCGTACTTGTATTTGTTTTAAAAGAATTAAGAAAACTTTGAACATCTGTTGTCGTATTTGCCAATACATGTGCCGAGTATTGACTGTCACTATTTGTCGCCATTAACGGCACATTCGAAGAAATGCTCGTAATCGACGATTGTTTTGAAAGAGGATCGCTTGTATTTCTATATTGAAAATAAACAACAAAATCATAATGTACTCAAAGTAAATTCGCTGTACCGGTTTCGATTCATTGAATATTTCGTCTAATTCATGATCATCGATGCACAAAAGAAAAATATACACACACGCACACACACTCACAAGAACGAGAACAAGAATCTATAAGGAGTCAATAAAATTGCTAAAATAATCTTGTGTTTTTGTAGTTGTAAAGATCTGTCTTCATAAATATTTTCTTTCCTTCGTTTTCCGGTTCGAATGAACTAATTCAATTGATTGTGAGAGAAATATTTTCTTCTTCTTCTGTCTCGTGCGATCGACGAGTATGAAGCGAAGGAAAAAAAGAAGAAGAAGAAAAGACACCGATCGAGCCAAAAAAAAATAATAATTGCGAGTTAAGAGAAACATTTTCTATTGTTGGTAGTTCGTATCGACCAATAAATAACCAGCAAGCACACATACCGACATGGAAAAAAAAGTGTTTTAATAGCAAAAAAAAAATAATTTTATTCAAACAAAAAAAAGTCGATAAAATTTCTAATAAAAGCAAATGGTGTCGGTTGCGATCAATTCTTATTCTCGGTTCACAACCAATTACAACAGTTACTCGAGTTCTCTCGCTTCGGTTAGACACGACTCAAAGCCATATTCACGTTTTTGCTTACAAACAATTGTCAAAGACGAAAAAAATAATTCGAATTTCAATCCAGCATGTATCTATTTATTTATTGAACCTTTTCTAAGTTTGATTGGATAGATTTTTGTTTTTTGAACATAGTTTTATGTACTATATATTTTTTAATAAAAAACAAACAAACGAAAGAATAACACTATCTATAAAGAGGGACGAAGGAGGAGAGTAGAAATGTTCGTTGATGTTGATGTTGGGTGTTCGTGTTTACCAATTGGGTTCTTTCAAGCCGCCAACTAATTGACTTCGATTACGAAAATAATCTTGTCGAAGATTTTCATGTTTTTGAACGAATATTGAATAGGCAATGAATGGAAATATGTACCAACGTTTAATGCAAACTTCTTTTAACCAAAAACGTGTTACTTCAAACGCCATTGTTGATAGAAGAAGAAATAAATAACAATTCACATTCACGGGCGATACTCAAGATGAGTCATATTCAGCTATGATTGTCCATTGATTGGATAATTGGCAAATAAATCGAAAATTAAAATCATTTCGAGAATTTCTTAATTATTTTTCGAGAATTGACTTTTTACAAAAATAGATCGACTAATCCGATTGGTAATCTATTCGTCCACAAAATACCGAATCTCATCCAATCGAACAGTATCTATCAAGTATCGTTTTTTTTCTCTCTCGTTGAATTACCATGGGCCTTTGCAAATGTCCACAACGCAAAGTGTCAACACTTTTCTGTTTCAAACATCACGTCAATGTTTGTGAATCTTGTTTAGTCACTGAACATTCACAATGTATCGTTCGTTCGTATCTCTCATGGTTACAAGATAACGATTACAATTCCAACTGTACTCTTTGTCAACGTTCGTTGATCGATACCAACGAAGAAACTATTCGTTTGAATTGCTACGATCTTTTTCATTGGTCATGTTTGAATCAATATTGTCTTTCATTTCCAAATCACACCGCGCCCGATGGCTACACATGTCCCACATGTCATACGTGTATATTTCCGCCATTGAATCTTGTCTCGCCAGTTGCCGAACAACTTCGAAGGAAACTTTCGACAGTGAATTGGGCCAATCGTTTGCCAATGTTATCCAACAATCTAACCGAAACCGAAAACAACGGCTATGTCATCGTGAATCCAACGAATCAATCGAATGTTCTCTCGCATCATCCTCATCGAACAATCGACATGCCGACGATACTCACAACTCGAGTAAGATAAACTCTCGAAACGACGAATTCAAATATTCGTTCGTTTATCTTCTAGCCATCACAGTTGAACATGTACGATGATGATGATAATGATAAATACAAATCTCGAAGTGTTTTCACTTGGTTTGCACGTTGGCTACGAACTCAACAGTCGCTCAATCGACGAACTCAACACACGCTCTCGTCAACTCGTCGCTCGTTCTATTGCATTTTAGTGATTCTCTTTGTTTTTCTTACTCTTTTGATCGTTTTATATCATTTCACACGACAAGATAATAATCAACAAGATCCTCAATTTAATCCGTTGAATAATCCGTTTATACGCGTTGCCAATCGTCTTCGACAGAACTCAAACTAAAAACCTACATCTACTTATTCTATTTTTTTTGTTCGAAAATAAATCAGATATACAAAAGCCGTTCTTTCTAGATGAATATCATCCGTCGATTTGCCTCGACAGCAACGGACAATAGTTCCTATCAGATATCATCGCGCCTCCTCAATCGAAATCCTCGAACACTCGAATGGCAAAATCTTCAATGGCGATCGGCGGGCTGGCCGCTACAATATCCATCGAAAGACTATATACATCGAGCTCGTTTGATCTCCTCAAGTCGATATTTAATCGGCCAAATCGATCATTATTATACAGGCAAAATCTGCATTCAAGCATCGAGCCGCGAATGGTCAATACGAAAGCATTTAGCCACGTATAAAGACCGTTCGGTTGCGTACAATCTCGGTCTGATTTTAGCACAACGTGCCGAACAATCGGGCATAACGAAGATCTCGTTCGGTCATCCACATGATCGTTCACCGAGAATCGAATATTTCTATCGAGGTCTCATCGATTCGAATATCGAATTCGAAGAACAACAACAGTCCAATCAAACACAATTAACACGAGATTCGATCGACGGTATTAACTACGATGAACATGAACGAGATGTGAGATATTCATCGCCGAATATTCCCTTTCCACCCGATCAATATCAAGAAAAAATACATTTTTTCCAAAAAAACTTCAATAAAACACCGTCCGAATAGCCAAACAAAGCGAAACGGCTACATTTGTTGTTTATTTTTTAGATGTTAACTCGTTTGTTTTCATCTTACATCACGTCCACAATTCACCAATCATTTCGATGTCTGTCTCTCTCATCGATTCAATACAAACGCACACATGCAGATATTCGTGAAGGCGCCGTCCGAGAACTCAATCTTCACCCGGAAAACCTTCAAACACCGATGGGTGTCGACGTAGATAAATACTACGGTGGGATTGGACAAGTCCGTGAAACAGATTTCGAACAGTTATTCGGCGAGAGTGATCAACCCGAACGAGTACAAATCAAATACGAAGATCTACCGATTGTTCACATGAAATGTACGAGAAATAATACGATTGTCGATGTGAGCGATTGCACCGGCCAACAGATCTTTCGAACGTCGTGCGGTGTCGTCGGTTTTCATAATGCTAAGAAAGGCACGACGACGGCCGCACAAGCCGTTGGGATTCATATGGGAAATAATCTTTCACGACGAAATATCAAACATGTTCGAGTCGTGGTTAAAGGTACAGGACCTGGCCGATTGATGGCGATTAAAGGTTTACAATTAGCTGGTGTTGATATTGTAACAATAACTGATAATACGAGTATACCGACGTTACATGTCGGATTATCGAGACCGAAAAAAATGCGACGTGTTTAGTTTTGTTTTTTTTTCTTTCTCTTTTGAGTTGTTTAGTTTTAGATGTCGAGTTCCTTTCCAACGAGCACAACAGGCTCGAATAAATCTGTTGGATTACGTCGAAAATGGTTTGTTGATTTACGTTTACAAAAACACGAACGTGTAACTGCTGCTGCTGCCAATGTCGAAACGAGTGTAACAACAACAACAGCAACGAACGATCAAATTCCCAAAACACCCGTTGGCTTCAGCCGACAAAACGTTGTAGATGTTGTTACATCTGATGATGGTGATCGTTTGATTGCACGACGTTCATGGGATATTGCTTTGCAACCTATTAAACAAATGCCTATGAATATGATTCTTGCATGGATGGCTGGAAATTCGTTTTCGTTAATGTCAATTATGATCGTTGTCATGTTATTTATGAAACCAATTCAGGTATTGAAACGCAGAAACAAAAAAAAACGAAATTGAATTTTGTTTTTAGTCGATCTTTTCTCTTGGTTCAGCGTTTGCATCATTAGAACAAGAAGGTGTTGGTGGAAATATTTGGCTTTTGAAACTCATCTATCTTTTGGGCAATTTAACACAATTAGGCTTGGCTTTGTATAAATGTCAATCGATGGGTTTATTACCAACTTATAATTCCGATTGGATTGCCTTTGCTGATCAACAAACACAAATGGAGATGACTGTTGGAGGATTTTCTTTGACTTAATATTTTTCCATTGTTCTCTGCCTCTTATTTGTTCGATTTATTATGGAAACACAAAATAGAAATCAAATCAACAAAATAATTTCATTTTTTTGCTATTAATGATGAACTAATGTGAGAAGGTTTGATATGAGCTTTGTTCTGATCAATGTTTAGGTTGTGTCAGATTTTTATTTTGTAAGGCTATGAATGGTTGATTTCATCTGACGATATAATCTTCCTTTGATTATCGTTGTTTCTGATTTTTAATGAAATCAAAAACTGATTCAGCTATCCACAAAATTTCATTCATTCATATATATATATATATATTGCTGTGCTTATCTGATCGGACTCAGACACAATATAATCATTATTTTGATTTTGTACTTTGATTCTTCTACTATGAATAATTGGGATCTATCCCTACTGACATCTAGTGGACTGATCGAAACTGCACGAGTAATATGAATAACATTTTCATTGGGCAAATTGGATCTTTTTTTATCCAATGGAAAAGAAAAAGCAACTCATACTCGGGTTAAGAAAAGATACATTCACACTCGTATTAGCATCAAAGTGACACAATACGCATCGCATCGTACCTTTGACTTGC
>ERZ778027.708-NODE-708-length-70394-cov-12.596284_pt1 | contig 70394 bp, 85 predicted proteins | sample MGYA00375757_ERZ778027 | MGnify/ENA primary metagenome ERZ778027 (study PRJEB29350, sample SAMN05389817) | bioreactor metagenome | isolation source: Ammonium sulfate bioreactor | place: South Africa: University of Cape Town | collected 2014-02-18 ...
AATAACTTCGATTCAGGATCATTTTCACGCATAACTGGTATAAAACTAAGAGAATAAATGATAGTCGATATTGAGATCAATTTTGAGATAAAATAAAAGGCTATACTTTTCCATTGTGGAATAAAGCTCAATTTACTTGATAGAATCTGCAAATGCAAAAGAGTATTGACGTTTATTGGAGTGGCAAGCTAAAAAAGAAAGGTTTTGAAAAAAATGTGAATGGTAGTAGTTAAGAACCAATGTTTGATGCGATACATTACAGAAGAAAGATTGTTGGTGACATCTGGTATCTCTAGCTTTCATGCATCACGTTCTTATGCCGATAAAGTGCGAGTAAAGAAAGTCAGTATCAGTTTCATTTAAAGTGTGAAAATGTGAAACTAACTACATGCGCATCGTCAATTGATCAAATTCGAATGATAAATTTATGACAGAAAGGCATCGTCTTTAAAGCAATAACACAGAATCAAATGTAATATACAACTCATACAAAGTGTTTTGATAACAACAACAACAATGCAATCTTTCTATTCGTTTCGAGCAACTCATATGTGCATATACGTACTTACATAATCGTATGAATTTGTGAAGTAAAAAAAAACAAAAAGAAAATTACGTTTCATACCTAATGCACATCGGTTTCAAATTGATTCTTATAAGAAAGCATTTATTCTAGATCGACAGTAAACGAAATTGAATACAAGCACAATGTCTATATCGTTTCAAACATTACCACTCGAAATTGTGTATAGAATATTGGATAATCTACGTGACAAAGATTTATTTTTCAAAGCAAGTGGCATATGTCAGCGGTTGAATATCATTGTCAATTCTTATCAAAGATTTCGGGTAGGTTAAAATCATTACTAACGAGTTGTATTTCACCGAAAATTTATAGTTTATATTTGTGACGTAATGTTTAAATTTCCGTACACAAGTTAATTTAATAGCAATTTTTCTATTAAAATTTAATAATTTTTTCCATAGGCCTTAACAACATTAGACCTTAGCAGCAGCTCTTTAGAGTATCGAAATTTGTTACATTTCGGTTTAGTCTTAAAATATAATACGGTACTGTTGTATCAGTCTTCTTATTTTTCTCCAAGAGTATTTTTTCTTCTTTGGCATAGACAATTACAGAGCTCGATGTTCACCTTAATCGCATTGGAGCTAAAGGTGCTCGATACATCAGTGAAGCATTACAACACAATACAGTAACTATCCATCGACATTCTTATTCTTTTCAAACATTACTTTCTTTCTTCTATATAGACACTTGTGAAACTCGACATTGGATATAACTATATTGGAGATGAAGGTGTTCGACATATTAGTGAAGCATTGCAACATAATACAGTAAATTTCGATCTACTTCTTTGTTGTCCTCAAAATTTCTTTATCTTTTTCTCTGTAGACACTCACACAACTGAGTATAAGCTTTAACACGATTGGAAGAGAAGGTTATCGATATATTAGTGAAGCGTTACAACACAATACAGTCATTTTTATCTAATTACTGTAACATTTTTCTCAAGACTCTACTTTTCTTTTCTTATGTAGACGCTAACAGAACTTAAACTTTCCGATAACAAAATGAAAGATGAAGATGCTCGACATATTGGTGAAGCATTACAACACAATACAGTCATTTTTCATCGATTTTCACGTTCTTCTCAAACTTCACTTTTCTTCTATCCTACAGACACTTAAAAAACTTATTATGAGTTATAACAAAATTGCAGTCGATGGTGCTCAGCATATTAGTGAAGCTTTACAGCATAATATAGTAAATTTCCATATACTCCGTCATTCTTCTCTAAATCCACTTTTATTTTACTTTATAGGCACTTACAGAACTCGATCTTTATGTCAATGACATTGGAGATGAAGGTGCTCAATATATTGGTGAAGCATTACGACATAATACAGTGATCTTATCATCTACTTCCTCGTCCTATTCAAATTTTGCTTTTCTTGCGTTTCGTAGACACTAACAAAACTTAATGTCAGTTGCAACGCCATCACGGCTAAAGGTACTCAGCATATTAGTGAAGGATTGTGGTACAATACAGTAAATTTCTGATTATTCCTTCATTCTTGTTGTACTTCACTGTTGTTATTTTCTGTAGACACTTATACACTTAAATTTTAGCGTTAACAAAATTGGAGCTAAAGGTGCTCAACATATTGGCAAAGCATTACAACACAATACAGTAGCCGTTTATTTATTTCTTCATTTTTTTCATAATCCACTTTTTCATTTTCTCAATAGACACTGATAGAACTCGGTCTTCGATGTAACGACATTGGAATTGAAGGTGCTCAATATATTGGTGAAGGATTGAAACACAATACAGTCACTTTTCATCGATTTCTACTTTCTTCTCTAATTCCACTTTTGTTCCACTTTATAGGCACTAGAAAAACTTGACATTCGCGAGAATGCTATGCAAATCGAAGGTGTTCAATATATTGGAGAATCATTAAAACATAATGCAGTAGCCATTTCTCTACTTCCACATTTTTCTCAAACTCCACTTGGCTTCTTCTCTATAGACACTCACACACCTCGATATTCGTTTTAATCAGTTTGGTTGGTATTGTGACCAATTTTTCAGTGATTTAATCAAAATAAAGAGTGGTTTGAAGATTGAGTTTTTATGAAGATATTAAAATTTATGTTGAATAAATAGTACATATGAAAAAAATTAGTTATTAATAAACATATGTATTTGCATTAATTATATAGGGAAATTTAGAGAGACACTTATAATTTACTGAAATTCATAGAAATGAATGCATCTTTAGTAAAAAAAACAGTACGCCATAAAACTTTTCCAAAATAAATTCTAGTGTTTCTTTTCGTGTACATTACTATTATCATCTACTTAATAATTCAAGAATTTGTCATAGTGTACAAGTATATTATGATTTTTATTTCTAACAAATTGTTTCTTTGTTTCTGTTTTTATAAATTAAAGAAATAGTAAATAACATATTTATTTTTTTTTATCTATTGTAACGATAAAATCATGCGAATACCATCAGGATTTTCTTTGGGCGAATCTTTATAATAATTTGGTAGATATTCATGTTGACGAAAGCCAAGTTTTTTGTATAGACCAATTGCTTTATAATTACCGGCATTAACATGCAAATAGATAAATGTATATTGATAAAAACGTGCCCATTCAATGATACGTTCTAATAGTTTCGTACCAACGCCATGATGTTGACTTGATTTTCGAACGCCAAATAACATTAAATAAAGACCTTGTCTGCCCGTATTATTTACCAATGCACAAGCTATTGGATGACGGTCAGATGGATCATAAGCACAAAAGATATGATTAGCGGTTCTTATCATATGAATTAGAAAATTATCAGGATAATCTGCATGGAAAAGTGGATAGAAGATATCAAGAAGATCATTGAGTGGAAATTGACGGTTGTGATAAACTTGAATCGGAGAAGAATCTTTTTTCTGTTTAAGTACAAGGTTTAATCGAAGTTTTTCCATTAGAACAAGAAGATGTTTCTCTCTCTCTATCGAATATTTTTTTGAAGGTTGATACTGCAAAATATATTTGCACATGTGTTTTATAGGTAGAATAGAGAACGAAAAATATGCTTCATTGATTTTGTTGTCTATCTCAATTACAGTATTGACTCATTATATTAGTCAACTTGTAGGAAGTGAAGTTATTCATAAAAAACGAAAAATAAAATGACAATATACAATTCGATCGTGATTTGATTTAAGTCAAAACGTTCAATCGTGGTCGAGAGTGTCTGTCTGATATTAATATCATTTTATCAGTTTTACGTACATCGAATAACCAATAAGTTGATATGATTGACGTCAAATATGTGAAGGTAAATGCAGCGATCATCATACTATACGAATAATTCGATGAATTTGAAACAAATGACGTAAATGCTCCAAGCATAAATATTGATGATACAATTAGAAATGAGACGAAAATAAATGGAAAATATTCATGAACAATAAAACCTAAGAGAATAAAAGAAACCATAAATACACAGATAACCAATAATACAAATGAAATAATAAGTAGAACTCCGATTGTAATATGTTCGGAAAATACACTCTGATTATTCCATCCTGATGTTGTTAAAGCAAACAAACAGAGAAATCCAGCAAGAGATAATACACAAACAATAATGATGAGTAATACACGTTCACTAATATGTTTCTTCATATTTAATTCGATTAACAAAATAAAAACAATGACAATAACACAAAGATTTTTTTTTAGTAATACGTGATGAATTCTTATCAAATCTGTTGACGTAAATTGTTCTTTATCACGAGATATCATGACAAACATATTTGAAATCTTTTCAAAGTCAGTTATTTTTTCATGACTTTCTGCCTATCTCTCTCTCTACTGTTCGATATCTATTTGGCGCCGACTCGAGTCAATTAGAAATCTCGTCGAAGAAAATGTTGGACGACTATCGACTTGAATGGTTTTGTCAAAAAGTCTGTCATCTATTCAATGTCGATCGAACCATATTTGTCGAAATGTTACAACGAAATAACGGTTTCAATGAAGATCTCATTGATTCATTTTTGAATATGAATACGGATTTACATGAAAGATCATTTGCATTGATATTCTATCGAGAAGATTCAACGAGACAAGTATGGCAAATGATATCGATCATTGAGGATGAAGATTTCGATGAGGATAACGATCAAGAAATGAGTCTCACAGTCAATCAACCGATTCATATCGAAACTGAATATCCAAGTAAATATGCTTATTCAAATCTCAAATTGTTATTGACATACATATTTTTAGTTGATTTTGTTTTTAATCATGCTAGTTTATCGACTGGTGATATAATCGATTCTCTCTACGAAGATTTACATAATATTCAACGTCTTATTGTTATCAATCAATTCGATAATAAACGATATCAATTCGGATTAGTTTCGATTGATGAAGTACGACTCTTTTGTGAATATCGTGATTATCAGAATTGTATCAAAAAGAAGAATTTTGTTTATTTTATTCGAATTAATATTCAACAATATCTAACACAATTGTCAACATTTAATGAAACCAATGATTTTATGAACAATGAACTTATCTATGGAACTATTGCTGATGATCAACCATTTTCATCACTTTTAGATATTCTTTCATTTATATTTTCTGCATATTCGTTCGATGAACAACTTCGATCGAGTTTTCATCATTTTCAAAAACAAATCGAATCAACTCAACATCAAATACAAGGCGAATTTCATTTAGATGTTCCCAATGAATATCTCGTTTACAATGTTGATGACGCCGAAGATGAATATATTGAAAATCTTGAATCATTAGTTTACAGTTGGGAAACACAATTACATAAAGAAATGAATAAGGAATTCAATAAACGAATGATCAATTCAACTCCTCTCGATGAACTTCAATTTTGGCATCAGCGATCCATTCGATTGACTTCGATTTTAGAACAAATGAAAAAAGATGATGTCACAAAAATCATTCACGTTCTCACTGAACTCGATAGTCCTTCGATCACACCATTCAATACTATTCAATCTCAATTACACAATTATCTATTCGAAGCAACAGATAATTATAAATTTCTACGAACAATCGAACGACATTTAAAAGTTCTTCGAACAGCTCAATCGTTTCCCACGATTACTCAAATGTTATCCAATCTTATGCAAGGTTTGAAAACCATTTGGACAATGTCAAAACATTACAATAAAGACGAACGATTTGTTCCATTTATGGAAAAGATTGCGAATGAACTTGTTGTTCGAGTTCGACAAACGATTGATATTCGAAGTTTATTCAATTCGTTGCCATTGAATCAAGTTAAAGATCTTTATATTCAAGCTAAACAATGTCTACTTCAATGGAAAATTGAATATGAAAATACACGAATGAAACTTGAAAATGATCAACATGTTTTTCTCAGTTGGAATTTCGAACATCGAATTCTGTTCGATCGAACTGATTATATGTCATTGATTTGCGATGATTTAATTGAAATGTCGACGAATCTCAATGAATTCTATGAAATCTTCGGATCACAAATGAAAACAGTCACTGGCGACGAACAAACAGTCGACGAAATACTTCGACATATTTCTCAACTTCGAAATTCATTTTCATCGATTGATTTCGATATATTCGATCATCAATTCATCGAACAATGGCGTTTATTTCTCGATGAATTTCGACATCGTTCATCAATCATCGAACAACAAGCGAAAACATTCATTCGTTCATCATTTACTCAACTTCGTTCATCGGAAACTGCTCTAGATATGTTAATTCGATTCCAACAAATCGACACGACTCATGTTCTTGCAAACGAAATGATTCAACAATTCAATTCAATTTTAATTCAATATTCGAAAGAAATCGACACAATCTACGATCTCTTTCTCAAACACAAACAAAATCCACCTCGAATCAAAAGTTATCCGCCGATTGCAAATGCAATTCAATGGGCTCGTTTGTTATTCGCTCGTCTTCGAAGTCCCATGATGAAATTCCGTTCAGTTGATCAATTGCTTCAATCTGAACAAGGTACAATTGCTAAACAACGTTTTGTCGAAGTTAGTTCGCGATTAAAACAATACGAAACCGAACTTTTTACCAATTGGTTAAATACAAATCGTAAACAAATTCCAATGTTTTTCAAACAAAATCTATTAAAATCTATCGAAAATCAACAATATCTAATAAATTCGAATTCGAATCTAAGAGAAACTTTAACTGAATGTGTTTATCTTGAAAAACTTTCTTTTCATCTACCCGAATTTCTCATTCAAATAACTTTACAATTTCCTAAATACGAACATTTTTTCATTGAACTTCAATCGATGATTGATGATTATCATTCAACGATATCTTCGCTTGACACAAATGAAAAGTCTCTTCTTCGATCGTTTCTCGATCAATTAGAAACTCTCATTCAACCAGCGACAACAAGAATTTCCTTCGGAGAAATTTCGATTTTTCATTACGTTCGGCAATGTAAACAGAAGCTCGATGATTTACATTCGATTTTGAACCAATTGAGAAATATTACCAATGATATTCAACAACATTTGCAAACATTTAGAATTTCTGTACTTGATCCGATCGTTCCCAAACATGACGACGGTCTGAGCCGAGAAAGACGCCGAAATATTGATTTGAGAAGACTTGACGTTCTTTTTTTAGGCTCGTTTTTTGCTTGTCGAGATTATTTCGAATATTTAGAAAAGAAAAGAAAGGAAATTATGTTGAGTTTAAAACGAAGATACGATCTCATCGGTCCAATGCTAATTAAAATCGAAACTCTAGTTTTCGGAACAAGCACCGGCAAACATTTTCTGAGTAAGAATTTTGAAGAAAATTCAAGGAAAATTGAGATTTTGTTTTGTATCTTAGTGAAAGATTTTTATAAATATTGGGAAACTGAAATTTTTAATTCATTAGTTGAATTAATCATTCGAAATCTTTGTCTATTTCTTGAACATTTATTTCATCGTTCAACAACATTATTTCTTGTTAATGTTGTACTCGAATCATCTCGAATAAAACTTCAACCAACTCTAGACGAACTTCTCAATCTCATCCGTCGAAATGCACATCATCTTATTGAATCAACGAAATATTTTCTTCGTTGGTTAGATGGAACTTGTATTTCATGTCCTGTCATCGCCAATGACATCGATTTAACATTCTATTTCGACATTCAAAAACATCCGGATATTCAACATTTATTCAGATCAGTTCGATCTTCGGCATCGAATTTAGTTGCACATATCAATCGAAGTTTGCATCGACTGTTAACTTTGAACGATCTCTGGAAAGTTGACAAACAAAAATATTCAAATCGATTTCTAGCAAAATTTCATCATTGTTCAGATTACGATCAAATCATGGGAATTTTCTTTAAACTTTGTCAAACATTCGATTCGTATCCTGAATTTGAAAATATTCATTCGATTCGTTTGTCATTCAAACAGTTTTATCAAGCTTTGAAATATCATTCGAATCAGTGGATTCATATTTACGGACAACATTTATATTCGAAATGTTCGAATCAATTAAAACAGATCGATGAACTTCTCAATCAATTTCAAATCAATCTCCAACATTCAACAGACACAATTCCGGACTTGAAATTTCTTTTAAATGTTATTTCCGAATTGAATCAACAACGAGAATCTCTTCAACATCAAATTCATCAAATTCAGCAATCCTATCGGATTTTAGATGAATATCAATTTCAATATCCGAAAACAGATTTGAGTCTTGTTCGAAACTTAGATTTGAGCCTCGATGAACTGATTGAACAATCACAAAGAGTTCAATATCGTTTGAAACCAATTCAACAACGTTTCAAAGAAATTCTTCAATTTGATATTGAATTCTTTCAAAATCTTGTTCGACAATTTGTTGATAAATTTGATCGACAAGGTCCGTTGACAGTTGAAATCGATTTTCTACTTATTAAACAATTCGAAAATGAATTCAATCAAATTGAACAACGTAAATCTGAGTTAATTAACATGATGAAATTATTTCATATTCCCGTGATAAATTATCCTCAATTAAATCGCATTCAAAAGGAAATTCACGAGTTGAATAATCTTGCAAATCTTTATCAAGATTTTAATCGACAGAAACATCAATGGTCGAATATCCTCTGGTCAGATTTGAATATCAATGATCTCGTTCAAAAAGTCGAGTCTTTTCTTGTGAAATTTCGACAATTATCTCCGGATCTCAAGTCAACAGCTGCTGCTCAAAATGTCGAAAAACATTTTCTTGGTAAATTTTCTTGTTTACTAAACAAGAACACGTTTTTGTTTTTCGAAGATTTTCGTTCATCACTTCCGATAATGATCGATCTTAAACACGAAGCATTACGTGATCGTCATTGGAAACAAATCAATCCTAATCTTGATCCGACAAATCAAATTCTAACACTTGAAAATCTCTTTCAAATGAATTTATCTCAATATAAAGACATCATTCAAAGTTTATTTTCATTTGATCTCTTATTCGAGCAGGAATTTGTTTTGTATTGTTTTCAGATGTTCTACAAACTGCAATCAAAGAATCACAAATCGAAAAGAATTTAGAAGAAATCGAACAACAATGGAATTCAATGCGTTTTCAAATCCAAAAACATTCACGTCAAACAAATTCTCAACAAGATCGAGGTTTTCTCATCTCCGATGTCGAACCAATAGTTCAATCATTGGAAGATTCAACTTTACTTCTCAATAGTTTATCTTCATCTCGTTTTGTTAATAATTATCTTTCGCAGGTTCAACAATGGATTCGAACTTTATCATTAATCTCCGATGTTATTCAAATTTGGACAATTGTTCAACAGAAATGGTTGTATCTTGAAAACATTTTCTTCAGTTCAAGTGCACAATTCGGCGAAGAAACCAAACGATTCGAAACAATCGATAAAGTCTATCGAAAGATTATGCTCGGTCAGTTGTTTTTTTGTCTTCTCTCAATTAGATCGAATCGTTCTTTCTTCTTTCGTTGGCAGAAACTTCAAGAAATCCTTTGGTTAAAAACGCTTGTCTTCAGCCGGGTCGATACGATGAATTAAAATCGATTTTAAATCTTATCGAACAAATTCAAAAACATCTCAACGAATATTTAGATACGAAACGGCAGTTATTTCCTCGATTTTATTTTCTGTCCGATGACGAACTACTTTCGATTATTGGCTCGACAGATCCGAAACAAATTCAAATTTATCTACCGAAAATGTTCGATAATATTTCGGCTTTACAATTTACGGATTCGATTGATGTTCGAGCGATGATTTCATTTGAAAAAGAACAATTAGATTTTCAAAAATCGATTTCATGTCAAGAGAAAGTCGAAAGTTGGATGACAAATATTGAACGAGAAATGAAAGATTCGAATCGAACGATTACAAAACAAGCCATTTTCTACTATCGATTCAAACAATCGAGATTGCAATGGATGAGAAAATATATTGGAATGATTGTTTTAGCTGTCAATCAGATTTGGATGACTTGGTTTATTGAAGAGTTTGTTTGCTTTTGTTCCGAGTGAAGAGACTTTTGATTTTTTTGGAATGTTTTAGTCAATTTGAGAAAATCTTGAGATTAAATCAACGATCAGCTATGAAATCGTATGTCAAACAAGTCAATGAACAAATTGAAGAAATTGTTTTTGAAATGAGAAAATCTTTGACGACAAGTAAAAGAGATCATTGTTTTTATCGATCGATTCTATTCTTTCAAAATTTCAAGATGAATTTGTCAAATATGAAACAGTTCTCATCATTGATGTTCATAATCGAGATATGATCGAAGTTCTTATTCGTGATGGAATATGTGAACCTTCGGATTTGTAAGCTAATTCATTCGCCTCTCTGTTTGTCTTCTAATTCATGAAAAATTCGATATAGTACTTGGCAAAGTCAATTACGATTCTATTGGTTATGTAAAGAAGATAATTTGTTTCTAAGACAATGCAATGGGCAATTTCAATACGGTTTTTTTTCTATTGTTATTGAATCTGACTCGATGTTTTTTTTCTGTTTATAGGTTATGAATATATGGGTCTCAATGGTCGATTAGTTATTACTCCATTGACTGATCGAATCTATCTCACTATTACTCAAGTAGATTAATTGGTAAATAAAACAGACGTATTAACAAATCTATTTGTAGGCTTTGTCAATGTATCTCGGATGTGCACCAGGTTTCATGTCTCTCTCTCTCTTTGTTTCAAATACGTGAGTTTTCATTCGTTGTTTTAGCTGGACCAGCTGGAACAGGTAAAACCGAATCAATCAAAGATCTTGCTAAAACCATGGGTCTTCTCTGTGTCGTCACCAATTGTGGCGAAGGCATGGACTATCAAGCTATTGGCAAAAATCTCAATGGTCTATGTCAAACCGGTTCTTGGGGTTGTTTCGATGAGTAAAACCAACACGATTGATCTTTTCACTCTGTTCGAATTGTAAAAAAACGTAGATTCAATCGAATCGAAGCATCGGTATTGAGTGTTGTTTCAACTCAAGTGAAAACTATTCAACAAGCCTTAGCTGCACATTCCAAGGAATTTCTTTTCGAACAAAATGAAATTCGTTTGATACGAACTGTTGGAATATTTATCACGATGAATCCTGGTTATGCTGGTCGAACTGAACTACCGGAATCAGTTAAAACTTTATTTCGACCTGTTGTTGTCGTGTAATTTCCAATTTACTTTCGTTTTCTATTGAAATTTATTGAACGCAGCGTTCTTCTAGTGTTCCCGATATGCAATATATTGGCGAAATTAAATTATTTGCTAATGGTTTTCTTCACGGGAAAATCCTGGCCAAGAAAATGGTCACATTGTATCGATATGCATCACAACTATTAAGTAAACAAGTAACTAGATCTCAAGATTTGTCCATTCGTTGAAAACTGTTTATGTTCTGTTGTGATGGTAGTATCATTATGATTGGGGTCTACGAAGTTTTAAATCTGTTTTATCAATGACTGGTCATTTGAAACGAACAACAATGAGAGACGATCCTGAAGAAATCGTTCTTCTTCGAGCTTTACATGATATGAATATTCCAAAATTTGTCTCGGATGATGTTCATCTCTTTTTAAATCTGCTGAATGATCTTTTTCCCAATGTTCAATATCCAAAAGTTCATTACGAACAACTCAATAGCATCATTGAACAAATTCTAAATCAACAAAATTATATTCTCGTTCGGGAACAAATCGATAAAATTATTCAATTATATGAAACCATGATGACACGACATTCAACTATGATTGTTGGACCAACAAGGTAAAACAATCAATCGCGTGGTTTTCTTAGAATTTGACGACGAATCACTTTAGTGGAGGAAAGACAGTTGTTTTGAATACATTAGCTGAAGCACAAACACAAATGGGAATGAAAACAAATCTTTATACTTTGAATCCGAAAGCAATTAATGTTAATGAATTGTATGGAACACTCGATCCATTGACACGTAATTCTATGAAAATAAAAATTAAACGGACCAATAAAAAATGAATTTTAGGAGAATGGACTGATGGATTAGTTTCAATGCTCTATCGAATGATCAATCGACCAAATAATCGAAATGAACGACGATATCTTGTTTTTGATGGTGATGTTGACGCACTTTGGATTGAAAATATGGTCTTTCTTCTTATTGAAGATACATTTATCTATCTCATTTGTTCTATAGAATTCAGTAATGGATGATAATAAACTATTGACATTGGCAAATGGTGAACGTATTCGTTTACAAGATTATTGTTCATTGTTATTCGAAGTTGCTGATTTAAAATCAGCATCACCAGCGACTGTTTCTCGTTGTGGAATGGTTTATGTTGATAGTCAAACTTTAGGTCCCGAGCCAATTTGGAAACGTTGGCTAAATCAAAATCTAACCGATCGACCCGATCAAAAACTTCAATTAGAAATTCTCTACGATCGATATATAAAAAATCTCTTGAATTTAATCTATCAAGGAATAACACAAACCGGTCGAAGACCAAGAATGAAAATGATCGTGCCTTTATCATCTGTTAATTTGACGGTACAATTGACACGATTCCTCGATTCATGTTTATCACCTTCGGCCAATAATGAGAATCTTCATTCGGTTTTTCTTCAATCAGTTATTTGGTCATTTGGTTGTTGTCTCAAGATTGAGGATCGAGTGATCTTCGATACATTTGTTAAATATTTGTCTGGATTAAATTTCGATGAAAACGAACTTCTTTTCGATCAAATCTTTCATTCAGAACGAAATCAATGGATCAAATGGGAAGATCTTATTCCTAAATATGAACATAATCCTTCGCAACATTTCGCTGATATCTTTGTTCCAACAATTGATACAATTCGTTTGGAATGGTTAATTAAATCGATGTTAACTATTCATCAGCCAGTTCTATTCGTTGGAGATACGGGTACAAGTAAAACAGCAACGATTCAATCGTATCTTCAACGTTTAAAGTCGTCGAATCCGAATATTTTGAATTTGAATTTCTCATCTCGAACGAAATCCATCGATGTTCAATATTCAATCGAAAGTCAATTAGAAAAACGTTCGAAAAATACCTATGGACCATCGGCTGGCGGTCGGTTAATTGTTTTTCTTGATGATTTATCAATGCCAAATATTGATCAATACGGAACGCAACAAGTCATAGCTTTTCTGAAATTATTCATTGAAAAACATGGAATCTACGAACGAAATGGAGATTTCAATTGGAAAACAATTGTTGATATCGATTGGATTGCAGCGATGTCAACTCCAGGTAAATTGTTTATCGTTGATTCAATCGATTCGAGACATTTAAGAAGTTTAGGTGCTGGAAATAACAGTCTCGATCCTCGATTTGTGAGTCATTTCTGTATTTTTTATGTCACATTTCCATCGTATCAATCGCTCTTTCGGATATTTTCAACGATTTTACAAACTCATGTTCAAGCATTTTCCCAACAAATTCAAAATTTCATTCCGAATTTAATCAAATCAACTCTCGAAATCTACGAGCAAATCGTTCAATCGTTCGTTCGAACGCCAACAAAATCCTTCTACGTCTTTTCAATTCGTGATCTCAGTCGAATCATTCAGAGTCTCTTACAAACAACTCCTTCACAATTCGATACAATCGATAAATTCCTTCGTGTTTGGATTCACGAATTAATCCGAGTCTTTGCCGATCGTTTCAATGATTCCAATGATCATCAATTATTCATGCAGATTTTAACTAAAAATTCACTCGTTCAAACAAATCTTCTCCGACAACCGATTCTTTTTGCTGATTATCGAAATGAACAACCGAAGATCTACGAAGAATTTTCAGATTATCAAAGCATTCGAAAGATTTTTGAAGAAATTCTTCTCGAATATTCTCAACAACAATCAGATTTTGTTTTATTCGATTATGCACTCGAACATTTAACGAGAATCTATCGTGTTCTTCGTTTAGATCGAGGACATTTACTTTTAATTGGAACGGGCGCTCTTGGAAAGAGATCACTTGCTAAATTAGCGGCATTCACAGCGAAATATCAAATCTTTGAAATTCAATTGACAAGAAATTATAATGAAAACTCGTTTCGAGACGATCTCAAAGTTCTATTCGAACAAATCGCCTTGAAAAATATCAAAACAGTGTTCATTCTCAATGATACACAAATAATTGATGAGAATTTTCTTGAATATATCAATACGATTCTTTGTAATGGAACTATTCCTTCACTTTTCAATGATGAAGTAAATTTTGCTCAGTTAGTTGTTTTATTTTATATCGAATTGAATAGGAGAGAAATACGATTATCAATCAATTACGTGAACAAACAAATCTTTCAACAAATGAACTTATTTGGCAATATTTCATTGAGAAATCGACTTCAAATCTTCACATTATTCTCTGTCTGAATCCAAATGGAGATCTTCTACATCGAATGAGAAATTTTCCTGCTTTGATTAATAACACAACTATTGATTATTTCGACCGATGGCCTCAACAAGCTTTGTGAGTGCCATCAGTCTCTCTCTTTCTCTCGTCATACATTCTTCAATTTAAGAGATGCAGTTGCTCAACATTTTCTCTCGTCGAAATTTCCATCGAAAATCATCGAACATTTCACGTTTGTTCATCAATCAGCGATGTCATCGTGTGATTTTTATATGGAGAAAATGCGACGATATGCCTATGCAACACCGAAGAATTATCTTGATTTCATTCAAACATTTCTCAATCTTTATCAACGGAAAACAGAAGATTTGCAAAAGCAAACTCAACGATTAAATGTCGGAATCGTTCGAATTGATGAAGCGAGTGTTCTCATCGGACAAATGGATCAACAACTCGAGAAACAACGACAAGAACTTGGTTTGTTTTATTGATTTAATAGAATGTCGAAATGATTTGTTCTCTAGGAATTAAAACAAAGAAATGCGACGATCTTTTGTCGGAAATAAGTTCTCTAACTGAAAAACAAACTGAACGAAAGAGTCGAGTGAGATTGTAATTACACATTTTCTTTGACTTTCAATTGTGTCGAAAGGCGTTGGAAAAGAAACAACTCGTCGATGAACAACTAATCACAATTGAAAAAGAAAAAACCGAAGCTGAATCTCAATTAGAAGAAACGATGCCTGCTGTCATCGAAGCTCAACAAGGTCTCGACACTTTAAAAGCAGCTGACATAACAGAAATGCGAAGTTTCGCTAATCCAGTTGATACTGTTCGATTAATTGGCTATTGCATGCTGATTTACTTAGGATATTCATCACTGAGTTGGAAAGATGTAATTTCGATCATTTAGTTGAAAAAAATCTGTTGTTTGTCAAATGAGAAGATTTTAGGTTCGAGCAGTCATGGCTGATATGAAGTTTATTAATAATCTTAAGAGTCAAGATCCTGATTCGTTTACATCGAAACAAGCAACACAATTAAAAATCTTTCTAAAAAAACTCGAAGATAAACTCGATCCGAATCATGTTTATACTCTCTTAGAAAAAAACGATCGCCATTCGAAACTCGTCAATTTAATGTCAAATGTCAGTCGAGTCGGCGGAAGTCTATTGAAATTTATTCATGCTGTCGATCATTTCATGGATAAATACCGAGAAATAAAACCGAAAAAAGATCGTTTAGCTACGATTGAAAATGAATATGAAAATAATCTTTCCGAATTAACTCGTTTAGAAACGAGTATTGATAAATTAACGAAAATCTTAGATGACTATCGGCAAAGATTTCATTCAGCAACTCAAGATAAAATTCAACTTCAACAAGAAACCGACGTCGCCATTCGACGACGAACAGCAGCCGAACAACTTCTCTCCGGTTTTCAAACGGAAATGTCACGTTGGAAAATCGAACTCGAACAAATCAATCAACGTCAAACGGAACTCATCGGTAATTGTCTTCTATCCAGTGCATTTCTTTCCTATGCATCGCCATTTACATTTCCAATTCGTCAACAATTATTTCATCAACAATGGAAAACCGATCTCATTGACAAACAAATTCCATTTACAAACGATTTCAAAATCGAACAATTTCTTTCGAATGATGTTCAAATATCCGAATGGATTTCTCAAGGTTTACCAACCGATGAATTTTCCATTCAAAATGGTCTTTTAACTTTGCAAACAACTCGTTTTCCATTTTGTATCGATCCTCAATTGCAAGCCTTTCGCTGGATTCAACAACGAGAAAAAACGAATAATCTCAAGATTCTCTCGATGAAAGATCGACATTTTCTCAAATATTTCGAATTAGCAATTAAATACGGATATCCAGTGATCTTCAAAGATGTCGATGAATATATCGATCCGATTCTTTTCAATATTCTTTCGAAAAATTTCCTCAAAAATCAATCAGTTCAATTAGGCGATAAACTCGTTGATATTGATGACAACTTTCGAATGTATTTGACTTGTCGTTTACCGAATCCGAAATTGTCAACGGTTCATTTTTCTTATTCGAAAGTGATTAATTATACAGTGACTTTAAATGGACTTGAAGATCAATTGTTATCGTCGTTGATTCAAATTGAACGAAAAGAATTAGAAGATATTCGATTCAGTTTAATCGAACAAATCTTTCTCGATAAACAACAAGAAAAACAACTTGAAGATTCACTTTTAAGAGAATTAACAACGAGTTCAGGATTAATTCTCGATAATCAAGAATTAATTCAAACATTAGAAAATACCAAAACAAAAGTCACTCAAGTCACTCAATCATTAAATTTAGCTCAAAAAACTCAAATTGATATTGAACAATCACGTGATACATATCGATCAGCGGCAAGACGTGCTGCTCTTCTCTATTTTTCTCTTATTCAAATGTCTTCAATCAATCCAATGGTTTGATATTCTCCTAGTTCTTCTTTTTATTCTTTTGTTTCTTTTTTCTTAGTATCAATATTCATTAAATTCGTTTCTCTCGGTATTTCAATTCAGTGTGAAAACATCTCAAACAAATGTTAATTTAACTAAACGTTTGCAATCGATTATTGAAAATTTAACTTATGAAATCTATTCGTTTGGAACACGAGGAATGTTTGAAAAACATAAATTACTTTTTGCTTTTCTATTAACTTTACAAATTCAATTAGATCAAAATTCGATTCATTCTCAACAAATTCAATTTTTTCTCAAAGGAAATTTATCTCTTGACAAACAACAAACTATTCAATCGAAACCAAATCTATCTTGGTTAACAATCGATGCTTGGCATCATTGTTTATTCCTATCAAATCATTTTTCTGATCGATTTCAACATTTACTAGCAAATATTCAACAAAATCCTTCGCAATGGCAACATTGGATCGAACAAGATCAATTGGAATTGTTTCCTTTACCTTCACCGTTCGATCAGCAATTGAATCATTTCGAGAAATTGATGTTATTGAGATGTTTTAATCAGAATCGAATTTTATTTGCAATTGAAAACTATATTAAAAACATCATGGGAGAGAAATATCTCAGTCCACCGACGATCTATTTCGATTCGATTTACGATCAATCATCGAATCAGATACCGGTGATTTTTATTCTTTCGCCTGGTTCAGATCCAACAAATGATATTCAGAAATTAGCCACAAGAAAATTGCAAATATCGATTCATGAAGAACAAAAACCTTTGAAAATCTTGGCAATGGGACAAAATCAAGACAAATTTGCTCTGCAAGCACTGGATTCTGCACAACAGCAAGGAACTTGGTTATTATTACAAAATTGTCATTTACTTTTACCTTTTCTAAACGAATTAGAAAAACAATTGGAAATATCGACAAAACCACATGTTTCAATTCATTTTTTTCTATTTGTTGAAGAGAATAATTTTTGAATTTTAGCCTGATTTCCGTCTTTGGATGACAACTGAACCGGTTGACACATTTCCAATTGGATTACTGCAAAAATCATCGAAAGTTGTCATTGAACCGCCATCAACTCTCAAACTAAATCTTCGTTCAATGTTTCTAAATCTATCTCAGCAAACATTCAACGAATCTTCTCATCCAGCATTTCCATGTTTAATCTACATTCTTGCTTTTTTCCATGCGATTATTCTTGAACGAAGAAAATATGATAAAATTGGTTGGTCATGTTCATATGATTTCAATGAATCTGACTGTAGAATAACTATTTCGTGTTATCTCTCGACTATCTTCTTATCATTTCTAGTTCGAGTTTCAATTGAAATTCTCAAAACTTATTTAAATATGAGTGTTCAACATGATAATCTCGAAATTCCTTGGCCAACATTACAATATCTCATAGGCGAAGGTAGATTTATGTTTTGTATTTACGAATAAAATGATCCGTTTACATTTTTGAAAGTGATCTATGGTGGTCGGGTTATTGATTCATATGATCGAAGAATTCTGAATACATATATTAAAGAATATTTTGGACATTTTGTATTCGATCGATTTCAACCATTTCATTTCTTTGTTCAAAATCAAAATTCAATTAAATACGATTATTTCATTCCTGAAATTCAAGATTTTCTTCTGAATAAACAACGATGGATACTCAAACAAGCAAATCTAACTGTATCCGCAATCTCTCTCACTGTTTTCTGTCATGAAATAGAATTTTCTTGTTTAGATTGATCCCTTGATTGAACATAAGTTCAATACAATGAATCCAGATTCTCATCCAACATTATCGAAAAACGTTCTTTCTAATCGATTTTTTCCATTCACAATCTTTCGTGATCTTTATGTTGCTTATATCGATCAATTACCACTTTACAATCCGCCTGATATTCTTGGTCTTCATTCTCATGCTGAAATGAATTATTTAATTAAAACAACGAGTGATATCCTAGCAAATATGCTTCAGATTCAACCGGAACAAGATGAAATGAATGATCATTCGATAGATTTGATTTCTCTCAGCGAACAAATTCTTCAAGGAATACCGCCAAAGAAAGATTTACGTTTAATCAAGGAGAAATTTCGACAACGTTTAAGTCCTTTGAGTTTTGTTCTTTTTCAAGAAATTCAACAATTTAATTTACTCACGTCAATCATGTGGAAATCAATTACAGAATTGAAACAAGCACTTCAAGGATTTGCTAGTTTCTCAGTTCAATTAGATGAAATCAATAAATCTCTTCAACATGGTCAAATTCCATCGCTTTGGAGATCTTATGCACCACAAACAAAAAAATCACTTGCTAATTGGCTTGAACATCTTCAACAACGAAATCAACAGTATGAACGATGGATTCATGATGGTAAAAAAACAAACTAGTATTCCTCGATTTTATTAAAAACTGAAATACGTATTTGTGTTTAGGCGAATTAAAAATTGTCAATCTAGGTTATTTGCATGTGCCTGAATCGTATATAGCTGCGATTGTTCAAACAGCAGCAAGAAAAAATCAATGGCCTCTCGATAAAGTCACTTTTTCCACACAAGTTACTAAATGGCAAAATATTGATGATTTTAATGAAGTGATTCAAGGTGTTTGTTTGATCGAAGGCTTATATTTAGAAGGAAGTTCATGGGATTCAACTAATCATTGTCTTATCGAACAATCGAATAAACAACAAATGCAACCAATGCCTCTTATTAAAATCATACCCGTTGAATCTTATCAATCCAGCATGAATAATTATTTACCTACGCCAGTTTATGTAACAAGTGATCGACGAAATGCCATGGGAGTTGGATTTGTTTTCGAAGCTAATCTTCCAACAAATAGACATCTCTCACATTGGATACTTAATGGTGTTTGTCTACTTCTAAATACTGATTAAGCGAGCTAAACCAAAGACTCTATTTTTCATTTACTGTTTCATTGATTTACTCGTAATAAGAAAGAAAAATATTTCTCTCACTCTCTCTCTCTCTCTCTCTCGTCTTGAATTTAATTTATCATATCATGATTCAAAATTTTTGCAAAGTTCAGCTCTGATATATCCTCTGTTGCTCCTACTGCATGTATGAAACATGATTAAAGAAAGTTACAGTTTAGTTTTCACTCGATCACGATTACTAATCCATTTTTGTAGTTCAGGTTGAGATGCTGATGATGAATTTTGTGCAATAGATACTGCTTTCTCGAAAAATTCAGTTGCTTTTGACAAATCATTCATTTTTTCATATACTAAACCAACATTGTTGTAGGATTCAGCAAAATAAGGATGATCAGTGGGAAGTGATTTTTGCCAAATTGTTTGAGCTTTGTCATGAAACGAAAGTGCTGCTTGATTGTCATTCATGTGGCAATAAACTTCGCCTATATTATTATAAGACATACCAAGTTCAGGGTGATTAGTGTGAAGTGATTTTTGCTGAATTGCAACGGCTTTTTCATAGGATGAAAGTGCTTCGGAATATCTATGCATATTCTTATATGTCCAACCGATATTATTGTAAGACATAGCTAAATCTGGATGATCGGCATTGAGTGACTGTTGTTGATTGTCAAGTGCTTTTTTGTAATAAGCTAATGCTGTGGTATAATTACCTATACCATCACAGACTGCTCCAATGTTATTATATAATACAGCTAATTGTGGATCTTCAGAAGAAAGGATCTTTTGATTGATTTCAAGATTTTTCTCGTAGAAACCAACAGCTTCTTTGTATTGACCTTGTTCATATTTCATTATTCCAAGTTGTTGATAGATTGATGCTTGTACACTTTCATCATTTTCTTGATCCAATAACATTTCATAGATGTGCTGTGCTTTTTCAAAATGACCCATTTTTCTTAACATTTCACCTAATCGATACCATCCTTCAGAATCAGGAAAACTTTCATCTCTGATACGTTGAAGAAGACTTTGCAGATCTTTGTCATTATCAGCTGTAAGAGTTAAATTTACTATGAAAACATTGGGATCATCATCTTGAGAATTGATATCAATGATTCGAAAGACTGAATGCATTGAAAAAAGTATTTCATCTTCTTTACGAAATCTACTAACATGTGAAATGGATGCAAATGGTGTTGTTGATTGATCAGGTCGAATAGTCATAACAAATAAAACACCAACGCTATCCAAATCACTGCCATCATCAATAATGAATTCCATGGCAACTTCACGTTTCTTACTTGTGGACAAGAAATTATTAAATGATAATAATCCACCTTTGGTTTGTTCAATTTTGCTAAATGCAATTTTTTTCATTCTTAGTCCACGATAAACGATAAAACTTCGATTGAAATCTCCAGCAACAAGTTGTTCTTTATGTAGTTCATCGATTTGTTGATGAAGATCTGAAATAAAAAATCCCATTGTGATGATAATGTCCGCATCCAGTTGTCGTAAAGCACGATTCAACATTCGATACAAAAAACAGTCCATAGTGTACCACCGTATTGCCAATTTTTTGTTGTATTCACGTTCGAAATCGTTAATGTTTTTCAATTCGCTGGGCTCCTTAGCAATTTTTCGACAATATTTGATATATTCGTGAATATGTTGTTTTTTAAAGTCGATTGTCAATAGGATTTCTTTTAAAATAGTTGTATACATAAATGATGGTTCGATTTCGTCTTTCGATGAATGAGCAACTGGATCAAAGAAACTCATCGGAGTTGAATCTTGTTCGGACTTCTGAGTAATTGTTTTAAGCGCTGCACATATCGGTGTGATTTCCGTAAATATTCTATCGATTTTCGACCAATTCTTTGCCCATTTTTCATGATATGCTCTGTTGCTACAAAAGATAAAAATTGTATCTACTTGATCCAAATCGTGTATTTGTGGGACGATCTTTTCACCTAATCCTCCCGAAATAACCATAAAAACCTTGCTATTAGAAATACTGTTCAGATATTTAACGCATGCGTCAATTTCGGTAAAGACCTTGACAGAATTCATAGCTCCTCGTAATTGACCGATTGTATTTTGATAATTGGGAGCACTTTCATCGATATTGCTGTCGAGCCATATCAAAAGAGTATTTGGAACCATGTGTGCTTTAGCATTATGTTTATCGATAGGATCTTTTGGTTGTATTGCTTTCGCAGATTGTTTATTACCCATTTCTACGAAAAATAATTCGATTCTACTCTTGCCGACAGTTTCTCCTTTTTTTGTCAAGTAAGTACAAATGAATTGTATTTTAATAAAGTTTTTTTTTTCGTTTGTTTACTCAACACTTCTATACTAATGCATGAAATGTATTCAGAGCAAATCTGAAGGTGAAACAACTTGAAAGTATGATTGTTGAATCGTAGCACAAATCCTATGTCAATCATTTCGAAATCTACTTCATTGTCTCACAAATTACTGAATGTGATTCAGTTATATAGTTATTCACATATGATAAGAAACTAGTGTCGTCTTTTGTTTAGTTTAAATGACAGCGATTGGATAAACTGTACTTTCCAATTATTAACTCGTTAGTTATCAAATCGAATCGGATCGGAAAAACCATTCGAATGTCTCATCAACGTCTCGTTGTTGAGCTTGTACAGTGTAAAAATTTAATATCATATGCATATGGTCAAACACTTCAATCTCACTATATTCAACGTTTAAAAACAGAAAACAACAACAACAACACTCCAAGTTTATTACTTTTTGAATTTCAACCTGTTTATACATGTGGTCTTCGTCGTTCATCATCGATCGTAACTTCAGCTGATATCGAACGATTACGTTCGCTTGGAGCACATTTTCATGAAACTGATCGTGGTGGTTTATTAACTTTTCATGGACCAGGTCAATTGGTAGCTTATCCCATACTGCCTCTACAGCATCCATTTCTCTCATTATCACTTCGGAAGTATATTAGTCGTCTCGAGCAAGTTCTCGTTGATACGTGCCGAGAGATTCTCGGACAAACACGTGTTCATCCAGGTACGGAAAACGGCCGTCCGGTCAATTATGCAGGTGCCTGGGTCGATAATCAACGAAAAGTCGCTTTCATGGGTGTTAGATATTCACGTGGAATAACATCTCATGGTATATCAATAAATTGTTCAATAGATATGAATTGGTTTAATCATATTGTACCATGTGGATTCGATCGACGACAAATAACATCATTAACTGATGAAATTTCTTCTCACAAACGAATTACTGTCGAACAAACAACACCTGTATTTTTACATGTTTTTCAAAATATATTCAATGTTGATTTGAACGAAAAAATAAATAATTACTGAGGTCATAGTGATAACGAAAACGACATGCTCTATTGTATCTTATCACTAAGATTGACTTTTCTAAGAATAGTATCTAAAAACAGGAAGCACATGTTCTTTTCTCGCAAACTTATCTTCAAAACTAGAATACATATAAATATTGATTTCATATCACTTATAACTGTTTTCAAGTTGAGCTAAGCAGATATGCAGAGGTACGATTCAATATCTTTGTTTTTCAATGGAAAACTTTAGAATTTCAATTTGTTTTTAGTAAAACTAAACGATGGATTTTTGTAGTCAGTACAGTGTTTATTACTTTGTTAATTGTTGGACTTTATATTGGTATTCCAGTTATACTTGACGATCAAAAAGAAGAAGTAGAAAATAAAAACTACAAACTTACAGCGATAGCAGCATCATTCGAAGGTATACACTCAGTTGACTTTCAGCGTTTTCTTGCTCAACAATGAATGTTTTTTTTTTATTTATTTAGGTCACTTATTATTGAAATCGAATGAGTCCATTGGTATGTCTCTGTTCATTAAATAAATCATTCTATTTCGTAAAAAATAACTATATTAATTATTATTTAGATAGTTCGGCATTAACAGTCAATAATACAAATTGGATAGCATCAGTTGATAGAAATAATCGTTCTACAGTGCGTTACCATGATTTCAACTAATTTATTAATACATTCAATCGTTATAATCAGGTCAATAAACAAATTAAGATATAAATTATTTTTATGTTGATTTGTCGCTGTTAAGAAAGCATGTAAATATTTCTGAAATAACAATTTCTATTTTTGAATGTTCTAAATCATAAATAAATAATAAAAATTGAACGACTACGTATCAATTTCATTATCTGAATAATTTAGTAGATATTTATCTAGTTGATAAGAGAATCAATCAATGAGTCAGACATATCTCAGGAAACTGACACTTTCAATGAAATCTGTTCACATAAAAAAGAAAATATATAAATCTGTTTTTCAATATGAAATTCTACGCACTCAACAATTCATCGAGAAAATGGAGAAGTAAATTTATTTTCAGTTATTTTATACAAACTCCAATCATTGATTCATTTCTTGTATTAGGACTACCAAAATGATTATTATTTGTGCTTTAGTATTCTTAACAGTTGTTATTGCAACATTGGGAATAACATTACCAATTGCATTAAAAAATCACAATAGTACAACAACACTAAGTGGTAATAATTCGAAAACAACAGCTGGACCTGTTCTATCGAATATTACTACGAGTACAGCGGGTATGTTATGACAAATAGGAAGATCTTTGAATTGTTTATCGAATCGTTATTTTTCTAGCTGAACTAACAAGCAATAGAGTCGTATCTGAACAACGTCGTCGTGTTGATAAAGAATCAGCGCCGATATATACAATCAATCCATTCAAATAGAATCGATACAGACAAATACTTCTGCTTTGATATTATTTTCATTGTACTGTATCCTTAAAAATAAAGAAAAAAACAAATATCTCACAATCGATTGACGCCACGAAAGATAATTATTTATGAATCATTACGACTGCTAACTATTTGATAACAATCTGTTCGTTCATTTGCAGATGAATATCAATATTTAAGTGTTGTCTGCACTGAATTTATTTCTCTGGATTCAGTCATTTCAACAACAACAAATAGCAAATACGAATTGATTTAAATGGAAAGGTGAATAAATTGAGAACATTTGCTTGTCGTATTAAAACAATGTCTCGTTCGTTTTTCTTTGTAGACGAAAAAAAACTATTATTTTCTTGATAATTATTTTTTTTCTTTTGATATTACCATTTCCTATTGTCTTACCTATCCTTCTTCGACCATCGCTTCACAATGAAACATCGAATACAACAGAAACGATAGATTTCAATTCGACAATGATTATGACAACTGCTAATCAATCATCTACAAGTATTTATTCGCCCGATTTGATTACAAGATTATCAAAAGAAACATTTTCTTCTTGGACTACAAATGGGTCGATATTTGCTCGAACTAGCACGTCAAATACTGAACCATGGTACATTTGTAATAATGGTTCATCAGCGTCGATAATTCGAACAATGAATTTTACATTCGAACAAATCATACGTCTCGATTTCGAATATACATCATTAAAAATTGAAATCCGAAAACAAGGAAAAGTCATCGTAGAAAAGTTTCCCATTTGTTCACTGATCGATTTCGGATTCGATTCGGTTGTCAAACAACAGGAAAATAACGTGACCGTTTGGGAATCTCTCGATACGAGATTTTTACTTTGTTCAACAGAGGCTTTTACTGTTAAAATCAGTCTTTTTAATCAATCAGCTTGCATACAAGATGTTAATATAAGTCTCTGGACAGTACCTTGGGCTTGATTCGAATCTCGCATTTTTTTCGAAGTCTATATTTTAGTTTTTTGAATAATAAATTTGATGATGAAATGTGATTTTTGGTTTTTTTCTCGTTGAAAAGGAATTTTCTTTACGTAAATTGAACATTACTTTGTTGACTGACTGTGACTGCAGAAAAAACACAAGTATGTAATTATTTTACTAGTTTCTTTTTTTCTTCATTGTTGACTGTAATGTAATCTATTTCAAATTCCAGAAAATAAAACTGTTTTCTCTCTCTCGTATTCGCATTTTATATATTTTTTACCAGGCTAACTCAAATAGAAAAATGCCGTTTGTCTTGCAAGTTAGTATTTATTCTTATTCGGACATCGAACGTAGAGCGTGTCAAAACATCGATTCATTCATTATTGACATTTCTTTTTCAGTGTCATTTTTCTCTCTCAACACTCTCAATTGTTTTCTCGTTAACAGAAGACAAACACGTCGTCTGTAATGGCAAGTTGTTTTTTTTTCTTTCATTGAATTTAATTAATTACAGATGATTCGCATTTTTCTTTCACAGTTTTCGATAGTTTTCAGTGGAATTATCGTATTTTTCCTACTGAATACTGGACAAGCCTATCAATGTCCCAATGACACTTCGTACATCAATATTCTTAATATGGGATGTTTTAAAGTTTATATAGGAGTCAATGCAACATGGGATGTTGCTCGGCAAAGTTGCGAAAATGATACAAAATCTAGAAGTCAAGGTATAGCACATCTGCTATCAATCGAACATCAAATGAAAATGAATGCTATATCAAATTGGCTACAAGGTGGATTTTTTTTTGATTTAAAGCGATTGAAATAAAAAACAAAGAAATCATTTTCTTTTTGTTGATGATTTTAGCTTATAATCTTTATCAAAGTTTTTGGATTGATGGTGATCTTCGTTCATCGAAATGGACGTGGTCGAATCAATCGATAACATGGTTCTTCGATGCGGAATATCGCGCGATTATAGGCAATGGAACAAAATATAAACTCAGTTATGATGCTAATTTGCAGTCAGTATTAAAATATCAAATCAGTGATGATGCAGAAACGGCATCAATGACGTATATTTGCGAATATCAGGGTAAGCATGATTTTCCAAAATAAATGTTGATTCAAAAAAAAAATAACAATAACTCGTGAATAGTTCCATGCAATGGAAGTTCGACATGTCAGAATAATGCAGAATGCTATGTTAATATGGGACAAGATTTATGTATTTGTCCGCCGGGTTTTACAGGAGATTCGTGTGAAATTAATATTGATGAATGTCTTAGTTCACCTTGTTTATATGGTGGCAATTGCACCGATGGAATTAATAATTATACATGTGATTGTTCGAATACATATCATGAAGGAAGAAATTGTGAAACAGGTAGAGATTTGAATTGAATTGATCTGTGTTTTATGTTTGGAGTTTTTAGAAGAAACTGATCCAACAAAAGGCAATCGTAAGACTGCATTTTGGTCTGTTCTTGGTGTCGTCATTGGTTTAGTTGTATTCTTAACCATATCTGATTTACCATGGGAAGATATAATGTCAGTTCTTGGTTGTTCATTTCATTGTTTTAATTGTTGTTCAAAAGAACTTAAAAATAAAGATTCTGATGACGGACAAATCGATTCGCCGATTGTTTACGAAGGTTACGGCGGAAAAAAATCATCAATACCCGATGGAATGGCAGCACCACGAACAACAAATTATCAAATCATGAATACAGCTTGGCAACCTGAGTATGGTGATCGTCGATCCCAAGGTACTAAATCAACATCACCCGTTGTTCCCTATCAACAAAATCAACAAGTCTATGCTGTTAATGTTAATCAACCAAAACCGAGATCCAACGATTCAGTCGATGCCATGGTCAATTGGTCACAACAATTACAACAACAATTAAAAACCAAACAAACTCGTGAATCAAGTGCAAGTTCAACAAAACAATTAATTCATAAAACATATTCAACTGACGCTTAAATAACAAATTTAACTCTTTTTTTTCTTCGACATATTTGCACGTATTTATTCATACTCATTACACATTCTATTTATTTCCTAATGCAACAAAATGAAAATAAACCTATTCATGCTTATACATTTGCTTGCTAATTTTACACATAAATATATGAAAAATAATAAAAGTTTGTTTTCAAGATAAAAAACAAAAAACAAATCAAATATTTACATGCGTGATCCTTATTTTTTAAATAGATTTTTATTTCCTGACGAAGTTCGACCTTCTTTGAAGAGTTTCACTGTTGGTAATGCGACACGTTCAGTTTCGGACAATGCAGGACAATACTTAATTGTATGAGCTAATTTACCAGTTGCACCACATTTTGGACAAACATAAGCCATTAAAACAGGACATTCGATTTCGTTAGCATCATTACGTAAGACTTCAAATGAAGAAAAAGAAAAATAGAAGTTTTTTTTTATTGATACGAAGCTTAAGATCGTTTACTGTGTGATGTGTAAACATCTGCTGATTCACCATTTGATTTACAAAAACTACAAATCGAACGTTTTTTACGTTGAGATTTAGCAGACGAAACGTTATCACAACTGTTAAAATGTGAATACTGATTCGATTTTCGAGCAATCACTGCAAAAATAAAATGAGGTTTTCTCTTTAAATCAAATGTGTATGTGTGTGTTACTCTGTTTAATCGTTGTATGTTTTTGAGATAGTTGTGGATAATTTGTTTGTTTGGTTGGTTTTGGCGGTTCGAGAAAAGGTAATGGTTCGAAATAGTTCTCTTTCGATTTGTTTTGATTGTTGTCAATGAAATTCATATTTAAACTGTTGACTGACCAAACTGATGATGATGATGTTGGCGAAAGAGTAGCAATGATATTAAATGGATTAGTTAAATCAAGTCTATGCAATGAATCTGTAAGATGATGATCATTATTGTTGAATAAACAAGGCATTGATATTGTCCATGGTGAATCTAATTGATAAATCAATTCAAGAGAATTAGAAAAAGCAAAACAGATTTAACGATTTACACATATTGTTTTTAGTCAAAGTACAAAGCGACGATAAATGAAAATTCTAGTTTTGTATATGTGTGTGTGTGTGTGTTTTGTTTACGTCGATAATGTTGATTTCGAAAATGGACACGTCCTCGTAGAAAATCAAAGAATAAAAGAATGACGAATAGTCTTCGTTGTCCACACGTACGTATATTCGGTAGAAGAATGAATTGACTTGAATAAACTGATAGTTTTATTTGTTTTTCTTTCTGATACAATGAACACAAGTAAAAAAGAATCACAGAAGAGAAAAAATAAATAAAAGAAGAATCATGTTTGAATGTGATTGTGTCTAGTGTTGATTGACAGTTGTTGGTGCACGACCAAGAACGTGTAAAAGAAATGGATTCCAAATACCGTCCGGAAGAACACTGAAATCAATTCGATTTGAATCATTTTTCTTACTAACAAACGAAACTTACGCTCGTAAAAATCGAATTATTTGTAATTGAAGCGAAGGTAGAAGTATTGGACCACTACCTGTTGTCAATCCTTTCATGATTTGATGTGCTGCAACATCGAAACGTTGAGGAGTTATACCTAAGACTTTTTCTTTGCCACTAAATTTAAAGTTTTGATTTTTTTTTTATACGAAAAGAAAATTCTTTTTTTGTTCTTACAGTTTCCGTAATGATGTGTAAATTCCACCATCAAGATAGAATGGAAGAACAGCTGTTGCATGAACACCTGTTGCTTTAGCGAGAATCAATTCTTGGCTAAGTGTTTCCGTAAAATCTTTTCATTGAATACAATTAAATCATTTCAAGAAAAACAAATCGATTTACTGAGAAGAGCTGCTGTCGACGATGAATATGATGAACTATACGCACTGCCACTTAGTGCTCCACTACTGACAATATTAACAATATGGCCATGGTTACGAGCAATCATTCCACCGAGTAAATCTTTGGTTATCTAGTTATTTCGAAAAGGAAATAGCAAAATGAATTCGAGTTTTGTTTTTTTTGTAAATTCATTTACGAGAATCGGAGCTAATGTATTGACAATGAATGTATATTGAAATTCATCATCTGTATGAGAAACAATATCTTTGAAATGAGCAGTTGCTATACAAATAGAATATTCAAATAGATTTAATCAGATTTGTGTGTGTGTGTGTCGATTTACCAGCACAATTGACTAATACAGATATACTATCGCCCATTTCTTCACGAATAGCAGTGATTGTATATTTAAGTGCATTTAAATCACTTTAAAAAAACAGATAAAATCTTCAATAAATAATAATGAAAACGACAAACCTGAGATCACATCGATAAGTATAAATACGGCAGTGATCTTTACCATAAGTCTGTTGAAGTGATTGTTTAAGATCATCTAATGGTTTCTTTTGACAGTCTAACAATGCAATACAACGAGCTTCACGTGCAAATTCAAAAGCTAAAGCACGGCCAAGACAACCACCAGCTCCCGTAATCAAGACAGTATCATTTTCAAATGAAATTCGTTTTTGTTTACGTACAAATGGTACATATAAACGTGATAAAATTGGAACAATTGTATGATTCCATAGATAACAGATTGATAATGTAGAAAGTACTAATAATGTATATACATGTTCGATTAAAGTTGTTGCCCAACGAAACCTTTTGTTTGTATTTTCAAAAAAAAAGGAAAATTTTTAATGAATCGAAGAAATCGTTTCTTTTACCAGAAAGGTGCTTTGTTTTCATAGTCTCGTAAGAGTGCATCAGCAGCTCCAAATGTCGACGATATTTGCCGGTAGATCTATTACGTATGTCGAATCTATGATTTATTTTGTAAAAGATTTCGAAATCGTTCTACGCACTCCTGTTGATGTTTGCATCGTTTGAAGAAAAAAGAAAATGAATTCAAATTATATATTCGTATGTAAATCTATCTCTCGTTTTCTATCGACTTTCGATGTTTGTCCTCCTCCTATTTCGTTCGAGGTCTATCGTACCCGTGCATATCGACTGTCGACGACATCGTCGAAATCAAAGCAAAAACGTTCCTTCTATCGTATTTATTATTACATAGAGAAGAAAAAAAGAAGCCGATAAACATAAAAATCGAGAATTTGCCTGTCATTATCTCGTTGTGAACAATAAGAAAGAGAGAAAAAAGAGACTACTGTATCTATGCACAAGCACTGTTCAAATAAAAAACAAACACCGGTAGGAAATCGAACACAATTGAGCTCAGATTTGAATCGGAAGTTAATTGTCTGTTGTTGTTGTTGTTGTTTGTTGTTTTGTTAGAATTTGAGGTGCTAAAGGTTCAGGTAGATGTTCAGTTTCTGATGATTGATCGAGAATATCGACAACACTTTTACTTTGATTCATCGATAGATCAGAAAATTGTTCTAATGGTTCACTAGTATCAACATCGATTAATTGTGGAAGTTTGTCGAAATTAATAAATCGTTCGTAAGTTCCATTTAATAGTTCTCGTACATCGGTTATTGTTTGCGATAAACGACGTTTGAAATCGAACAGATTTTCATCGAATTTTTCACAATGATGTTCAAGTTCACGATAAAGAACAAAACGATTTCGTAATTGTTCACTATTCGAATGATTTGCTAATGAAGAATCGAATAATTGATCGACTTTCGATGGTAAAACGGGTTTACCCGACATATATCGATTATAATCATCACTCGATAAACCTAAATGTTCCGCTTGAATCAATTCAATAAAACGTACAGCTGAATCCAGATTAGCAAGATAATAAAGTTCTTCGCCTGTTGGCTGAGAAAAATCACTTAGAAATCGAATATTCGAATGTAAACGAGGAGGTTTCGCTTTCAACACAATATAAATCAATGCTGGAAGAAAACTATCAGCATTTATGCCACTACTACTACTACTCGCACGTATTGCATCTTCAGTAAATGATTTACATTCCATGATGGACTTGATTTTATCTTGAGGAGTTGTTTTCGAATCGAGTTCAATCAAAGCTTAACACAAAACTCGAAAATGTTTACAAAGAAAACGAAACAAAAGCAGTTTACCATTGATTCCTTTGTAAATTGCATCATGAGCTGCAGGTATATTTTCATTAAGAACTGTATCTAACATCGGTGCTGTTATCCAATGATGAGATGATATTCGATTTTGTATGGCTAAATCTTTTTCTTCGCATGCAATTGCAATTCGATTGAATATTGATGCGTAATTTTTCGAGAAAATAATTCGTTCGAGATAATCACGAACTCGATGAATTAAATCTTCGTTTTCATCACGATAGATTGCATTGGTTTGAATACGTTTTCTCAACGAATCTTTAAATGCGCCATATTCTTGAATTAGACTGTCGATTGGAACATTTTTCGAACATTTCTTTTGAAAATGAGTTGCAAATGTTTTCACTTGAGATTTGATATCGAGACGTGCATCATCTGTTGTCATTATATCTAGATGTTTACTTGCAGCTTCGTTTTCTATTGAACTTTCGTCGCTTAACAAAGACGATAGTACCGAACTACTAGTTGCTGAATGTTCCGAGAAAAGAAAAATTCGCGTTTTATTTGATGAAATTTGTTTTTTTATTGAACATACATCGAAGACTACTTGCACGATTGGCCATTTGCCGAAGAGGATTACGCATGCTATTATTTGAACGACGTTTCTCTTGAAAATTAGAAAACGATGGTGACGATTGACCAGATGGTGGTGGAGTTCCATTTGGAGTTGTGTTACTAAAATAAACGATATTTCAATTTCGATTGAATCTTTCTGTTTTTTTGTTCTTTTCGAAAAATACTTTGATTTTTGATCATATGTTGCTTGTATATGACGAGCATGTTGGTAGACTTCACGATAACATTTACTACAAAATCCATCCCAGATTTTATTTCCGTAGAAGCCACAAGCATTTCTACAGAGTTCATTTTCTGTTTTGGGATTCGTTGTTCCTACTGCTTGTGACTTTGACATGATTGTTTGTTCTTTTTACAAAAAAAGAAAAAAACGACGAGATATTCAAATCTAAAGTCTATTGAGACAAATATGATTTCAAATTTGAAACATATGATATACGTATATATATTTCTTTTTTTTCTTCTTCATCCTTAGGAATGACCAATCAACGATTAGAGATGGAGTAAGAGAGGAAAGAAGACAACACGTAATGATGGTGAAAGTGAAACAGCAATAAAAAAATGTATGAACAAACAGTAGTGTCGAACTTGTAGTTTGAATTCAAATTCAAATATCCATTTCTCACCGTGTACACATATTCGCCTTCACCCTCACTTTGGATTTGACAAATATATATTTGAGTTTGAATTTGAATTCAAGTTTCAAATTCGACATGTATGAAGATCAAATGATCAATATGACATACATATTTGACTTATTTGAAAATTTAAATAATATTTTACGGTTGATATTGATCTCAATGATTGTAAATTATTTAAGAACAAATAATCAATTGAATTTTTCAAAAGTCACTTGTCTTTCTTTCTTGTTGACTCTTCTATGAGAATTGTTTCGATAAAATAATAAGATCGCCGTACAAAACTAATATAAAAATAGATTTCTGTATCTCACAGAAAATGATACTCATACTTTCCATCAGTTTCGACGAACTTCTAATTATCATTCAAATTCGATTTGTTTTTTTTTAAAGAAAATAATAATGACAATTTCATTTTTTTTTGTTCGTAATTTATTATGATAAGAAATTCACCTGATGCAACACAATAGAGAAAAAAAAGGACAGCTCAACTGCTGAATATGTCAATTTCAAATGTGTGTCTTCATAGTTAATAAAAAAAAAAGAACAGTATTTATAATATGTATATCAAATCTACGTATTTCAATAGTCTGTAAAAAAAGGGTTAAGAAAATGAAAATGTTGAACATCGGCAGAAAAACAAAAGATTTTCAAATTGTTTAAGAACAGAATAAAGAAAACAAAATCAATCGTGTTTACATGATACGTTTCTTTTCATCATCATCATCATCTTGTTCATTGCAACGATCGTTGACTAATGAACAACGGCAAAGCGGACAACAGAGTGAATATTCACTGTTTGTTTCGATCCATTTTTTCAAGCAAATTCGATGATATCGATGTAAACAAGTCGTTAGAATTGTTGTGATTTTATCGAAAGTTAATGTGTCTAAACAAATTGAACATTCATCTAAATCATCGACGAATAAATCATCTTCATTCTGTTCGATTAAGGCTTGCCGAAGACGTTCACGAAGGATTTCACTTTTGCCAGCTGCTTTTAGAGCTCGAGCTTTTAATTCGATTTGTAATTGCCGGTAGGAAAGTTGATCGATATCAGTCATCAAAAGATTCGAACGGACGTATGTTCTCTTCGACATTTCAAAATAAATCAAACTTGAAATCTGAATAAACCAAATTATTTTATCTTTCTTAAATAGTCTTTGTATGAGAATACAGTGTCTATTCTTTGTCTTTTTTGTTCATTCTATTACTGATGAGTCATCTTATGTACCACTAGATACCCTTCTTAGTTTTGTTGTCATTTGTTGTACCTTTCAAATAGCCAATGATTAAAACGACAGTTTGTTTTATGAATAAATGAAAAACAACAAAAGTCACACAATATTCAATCGTCGTCAAGTTGCATAGACGGTGCACTTGTGAATCTCGCTAAATTAGCTGCTGCATTAGCCTTCCATTGATTTAAAAAGAACGGAACTGCCGCTGCCGGTGCCGATGCCGGTACACTTGCTGCGACGCAAACACTCGGTTTTCTTGCTTCGTAATAATATTCCATTTTGGACAATTGTTTTTTATAATCTCGAATTGATTCGATATAGGAATCGAAGAATTTTGTTACACGTTCATTGACAAGTTTTTCGTTTTGAACGAGTTTTTTAATTCGATTTTGTACGCTGAGTAATTGTTCTTGTTCGACATGTCGTTTCGAATCGTTGAGAGAATCATTGAGAAGATTGTCTTTACGTAGGATTGATTTGCCTTTTTCAATGATTTTTGATAATGATTCAGGATAATTATCGAGTACGAGCCAGAGATCTTCTTTTCGTAGTGCATACAAATCGGAATAACCGAGCGATTTGACATTTGCCGTTCGACGATTTCCGTTTTTTGAACCTTTTCAAAAATCATAAATGTTATTTTTTTCTTCGTCTCAAATTTCTTTACCAGGAATATTTAGAATTGAAATTTCACCGAAGACAGAACCTTCTTTAAGAACAACAAATGTTGTTAGACCATCATCACTGACAACGCCTAATTGTCCACGTTTAATCACGTACATTTCTTTACCAATGTCGCCTTTACGACAGACGTAATCTCCAGGTCCGAAGAAAATCGGTTTTAGTTTGGTTACCTTTGTAAAACAAAATAAAGTTTTAATCTTTTTTTTCTTGCAAATGATTACTAATTCAATAAGAAGATTAGGTTCACAGTCGTGAAACAATGAAACTTGTTGCAAAGATTCTAAATGCACTTTGACAGCGAGATCTTTACGTAATTCAACGCTGAGATCAGAATTGAGAACCATTTCTTCGTTTAAAACTTGTCGATTTGTATACAAATAATCAAGCCATTTGATCACTTTATGTTCAAGTTTTCGATTGACTGCACGAAATTTCATATAACGTTTTATTTCATCCATTTTCTCTCGAACTTGTTGTCCTAAAATAATAGTAACTATTTATCAAATCTCCGTTTCAATAATTCGCATTTACGTGACTGATTTTGTGATGAAATCATCGTACCAAGACTGCCGATAATAGTAGCAAATATCAATATACCGATCATATAATCAAAAAGAACGAACACATATTCGGCTCGTTTGGTTGGTAATGGTACATCTCCGATTGTACTTAATAGAAGTGTTGACCAATAGAAACAATACGTATAAACCATTGCAATCGATTCATTTTTTGCCGAAGCCGGTAGAACCCATCTGTCTGTGCCAAAACCCAAATAGGAACAAATTAGAAAATAAGCACAGCAATTCCTTAACATAAATAAACTCAATGCGAGAAAAAAAAAGAAGAAGAACGGTTTTTTGTGTTTACCAATGAATAAGTGTGAGAGTTAAACAAACTAAAACAGCAATTCGAAATGCATTCGGAAATCTCGTTCGTGATTCGGTTAGTTCTTGAAATTCTACGAGACGATTCAGACGAAGAAAACGATTCGAACGTATTATCGAAACAAATCTCCATTTCGGAATAAAATAGAGAAAATCGGTCGGAAGAATCGAAATCAAATCACGTAAATAAAACTCTCGTGATCTCAAATATTTCTTTGTTAAAACACGATGATTTCGAACAAAGAGACCATGACTAAAATAACCTGTTCGTGAATGAACAACTATATCGAGTAAATAGATAAGATCGAATGTATAATCGAGAATCAACCATAACATTCGATATTTTTCATCCAATCGATCGAATGAATATCGAGCTGGAATCAAGAGAAAATTATAGGCAACAGCGAGAGAAATGATGCCGAGCCAATAATGATACAAATAATTTTGTGGATCAAACACAAAACCAGTTCTAATTGTAGAGAGAAAAATAGATAATTGATCAAAAATGAGGAAACACTTGTCGTACACTTCAAAGTCTTCATTGCGAATCGGTGCTTCCGTTTGTTGCTTTTGTTCTTGAAGAAGATTTGTTTGTTGTTCATCTGTTTTCTTCGTTAAATGTCTACGACTAATTGGCTGGAAAATACGTTCACGAAATTTCTAGGAATTTTAAACAAAATTCTATCGAATGAAAACTAATTTTAATAAAGTAAACAACCTTCAATCTGCTGCTTGATGAACCTATTTCTTGTTCTTCAACATTCATCTTTACGCTTGGATTAAGTGTCAGAAAAAAAAACTCCAAAGAAACGTAGCCGGCGATGATGCTTCCGTTATATAATTTCTCTTCTCTCTCTCTCTCTCGTTCTCTCTTTCTGTCAAGACAACGAATACCTGCCGGATAAAGACACACAACAGTGAATAAGAGAACTTTTGTCAATCATCTTAGGATTTATTTTCTTTTAAAAGAAAAGGACAAAATGGAAGTTAAAATTGCAGTGCGACTAAAAACGCTCTGTTATAATCGAATTAAATTCACATTTTCGAACGAGTAAGCCAAGCATGTTCCTAAAAGATACAATGAAAATCTTACGAAATAATTCGTTTTTTTTTGTTCATTACTTGTTGAACTCGGCCTGATGACGGTTCAATGAGAACATTGATAATCGACGGACGAGTTGTTTCAGCTAATGCTGATTGCACACTCTTTTTCACTTCTTCAATCGTACGTGCGAGATAGCCTTGGCATCCAAAAGCGCCAGCTATACGTTCAAAATTTGCTTGCATTAATGATGTTGGTGGAAGACTAAGAAAACAGTTCAATTAGAAGGAAAAAAATGACATTTTGAAATCAAATTAAGAAATACTTCAAAGCAGCATTCGTTTTAGCCATTTCTTGAAATGATTCACCATCAACACCGGCATAAATACCACCATTGTTAATGACAATGAATACGATCGGAAGATTATAACTGAAATACGAGTGAATCTGAGTTGTTGAAGGTTAAATTAAAAATTTCAATTACCGTGCAGCTGTTTCAAATTCCATAGCGCTAAAACCAAAAGCACTATCACCTTCAACACAAATGACACGTTTTCCGGGCTCATGATCTTGACAATAAACAGCTGCAGCAACGGCAAAACCTGGACCAACACCCATAGTACCTACATATATATATAAAGACAGAATATTATCTTGAAATCAACATTTTCATCATTGAAGTAGTCATACCAAATGTTCCTGCATCGAGTCGATGACGAGCTTTCGAATTTAATAACATTGTTCGACCGATATCCATTGTATTTGCACCTTCACTAACGATTATTGCATCTTTTGGAATGAGTGATTGGATCTAAAAGTTATTATTTTTGTAAAAACAAAAGTTTTTTGTTTTAAAAGAACAAACTTACTGCATCGAATGCAGAATAATAATTAAGCATTGTACCTTCTTTGGAATTGACAAGAGCCTTCAAAACGATAAATTTTACATTCTTTATTGTTTTTAGTCTCTCGAAATTTTGCTCACGTCACTACGTTTCTTGTTATCAACTAGTTTCTGTTTTAGAGTACTCCACCATTGTGTTTTGCCGTCATATTTCCAATTGTTTCCATTTTCAACAAACTAAAAATGCAATATTTCGTTTGTCTTTTCGAATTTCTTCAAATGAAATCGAACTTGTTGTAAAACAGTCTTGAGATCGGCTTGAATGGCCAATGCACTTTGTACATTATTATGCAATTCACTTGGATCATTATCGATCTATACCATCAAAGACAAAATTCAAGATGAACATTCATCAAGAGTTTTTACTTGAATAATTTTAACATTGGGATCAAAACGTGGAGATTTGCCGAAATGAAGCATCCAGTTAAGACGTGCGCCAAGCAGGACAATACAATCGGATTCTTTCAATGCAGTTGAACGTGCTGCACCAACTGATAATGGATGACGATCGTCTAATGTTCCTTTACCCATTGGCGTGGCGAGAAATGGTAAATTGTATTGTTCGATGAATTTTCGTGCTTCTTCTTCAGCAGCACCAAACGAACAGCCTGAATTCAAGAAATTGATTTGATAAAAAAGTGATTTCAATTGAGAAATATTCAACCTTTGCCGACGATGACAAGTGGCTTTTGACTTTGCTTAATTATATCAAAGAATTGACCGACTGATTCACGGCTAGCAGCAGGTTTTGGAGGTGGTTTATATGCTGGAACGGATCTTAAAGGAAAAAGTATGTCGATGTTTATCATGCGATCGGAAATCGATTACTCAAGTTGGCTTGTATTGATTGAAGAATTCACAAGTTCACCGGGAATATCAAGATAAGTAACACCAGATGGTGAATAAACAGATGCACGAACAGCCTTTAACGTAAAGTTAATGACTGTAACGAATCAAATAGGTTTTACCTTTTCGATTAAGAATGGTGCTCGATCAAGCGACGGAATACGAGCAGCATATTTTGTATACAAACGAGTTGATTCAAGCTAAAAACAACAAAACTATACTAGGAAACGTATTCAAAATTATAATACAAACTTGTGGAAATTCTTGGAACGCACCCATAGATTCCAACGGTTGATCGGCAGCACCCGCAAGAACTACCAATGGCCTATATGCGTATATAAATACACGTTTGTTTGTTTTTTTTCATATTGAAAGTATTCTTGATTTATTTTACCATTTATTGACTTGAGCATTTGCCATACCACCTAGAGCATGGATAAGACCAGGACCTGATACAGTTAAACATACTGCTGGTCTAAAATGCAGATAAATCTTTGATTTCTTTTGAAATACAACTAACACAGCGATGACATACTTTCCTGTTAAATAACCAATAGCTGATGCTGCATAGGATGCCTAAAATATACAAATACAGTTAGTTCTTCAATGATTTCTTTTTGTTTCAATTGAATACCGATTGTTCATTGTGCATTCCAATATATTTAATCTGCGATTGTTGAGCAGCAAACGCAACTTCAATAATAGGAATGCCAACCACACCAAACATATATTCAACACCCTATAGAAGCAAACACAAAAAAGATGTTTTATTTCGAATTAACCCTTGAGCACTGTTCTCATTTTTTTTGCACGAAAGACGTCATGTGCGTCCATGTGGATCTACACTTTTATTTTGCTCCTTTGGGAACTAGCAAAGAGAGTTCATACGACCCTTGTGCGTTGTTAGATGACTAACGATTAGATAAAAGATCGACTTCAAAACCCTACATTTTTATGAAACTAGAGGCGAAACTCAACGTTATGGGCCCACAAACAGCGTACAAGGTTTAACAATAGATTACCTGTTTTTTTAATTCATCAGCAATAAGTTGAGCACCAGTTACGTCACTGCCATCTGCTGATTTTTCAGGAGCACCACCAACAATCGTCTTTGACGAAGCTTCCATTTTCTATATGCAAAAAGAAATGACATTTGTCTTTGATTCTACTAAGATTTTATGTGTGTCATACGGGTGTAAGACACGTTCGAAAAGTATTTGTTAATAAAATTCTGCTTTTTGCATGTCGAAAAATAGATGCATACATTTTATCTACAAGAATAAACACGTATAACTTGCCTCTTCTTCTTCTTCTTCTTTTTTTATCATCAAATAGAAAAGAACATTATGCTGAATTAGATAACGAACATATTATGAAACAAAAGAAGATGATTTCTAAACAAAGATTTTCTCTGGTATTTTGTCAAAATACAAAAGAAAAAAGATCAGCATGAATATTTGTAGATACGAGATTAAACAACCTTTTGAATACACACAAGACAAGATAAGCAGATTGACATTTCATTTTACAGATTGTTAGGTATTGCATAAATGTTTTTTGATATATTGGCTGATGTTGTTGAATTATATACATTGTCTATGATATGTTGAGTTTGTACAAGATTTGTAACACGTGTATTCATCGTTTGTAAACGTTGATAATCACGTGTTATAACCATGGATGTATATTCAAGTTCACAATCACTGGAAAAATCTAAGATACTTAGAACTTTTTCGATTGGAAATTGTAATGGTAGATATTCAGATAATTGAGCGATCTTACAAAACAAAAAAAAAGATTTGCTGGTCTTTTTCAATCTCAAATTTTACTAGTTTAGGTTTGATAAATGGTTTCAAGATTTTTGTTGTTCGACTAAACATCCAAAGTATCGTTTGTAACCATCCAAGAAAATAATTCACCGGTCGAATCGTATCACTACAAAAGAGTTCTTTCGATGACCAATTCAAAAATTCTTGATAAGCATCGATAACACTCGTATCTTCATAAATTGGCTTCAATTCGCTGATGGCATTCTCAGCGACTGATTCAACTACCATTGAGTCATTTGTTTGATTGATTTGTTTCCAAGATTTGACACGAAATAATTCTTCTAATCCTCCGTTAGTTGTATAAAACTCGAGAACTAATAAAACATTTAATAGCAAACACATTCCGTAGACATTTGGTTCGAGCATAAATTCGTTTGATTTTAAATTGATTAGATAAGGTAGAACTTCTCGTAGAAGAACACGTGTTGATGAACGTCGTCGAAATAAAATTAAACCGAGAATACAATGAATACCCCGACGAGTTTCATAGATTCCATTTGATGTATTTAAATTTGTAAATAAACGCGTGAGAATCGATGAAATCGGAACATATTTCGATGAAACATAGAAAGCACGTGATTGTTCACAATCGAAAAATTCACTTGTGAGAAAATGATCGAATAAACCCGTGATTAGCGCTGTTGCTGATTGAGGCGAAGCAAGAGCATAATTATTAGTTATTGATGATGTTGATATCGATGGTACAATGCTGTAATAGGGTAATAGAGGATTGTCAATAAAAACTGACCATAATTGACGTTTGATTGCATCGAGTAATGATGCATTTGTTGATGTTAAATCGATAGTTGTACCTAAAAGAGGCAAAATCGAAATTTTTTAATAAAATAATTCGAGATTAGCGCGATTTCGTACCCATTTGATGAATAATCTCTTGAATCCATATTCGTTCATCGTCATTGGTAATTTGATAATTGGCAAATAACCAAAGAAGAACATGAACTAATGATCCATATGAAACGTGTGTTAAATACTGAATCAATGCTGAAATTGTTTGTTTTGTTTCATCGAAAGATAATGATTGAAGATCTCCTAACAAATGAATTGTTTTATTTAGATAGTTAATATCTGACGAAGTTTTTTCCAATGGATTTTCTGAATTAAATAATTTAATTTCATTTAAAAATTCATCTTTATCAAATGAAAATGTTGAGTTATTATTATCTATTGATAATAATTCGAGAGTATCGATCGATGATGAAAACAATGCATGACCGGCATAACGTGAGAGCCAATATTTTTTCAACCAAATATAAATTTGATAGGATGCCGATGATTTTTCGAATGGTAACTCGAGATGACCGAAATCTTCGGATGTATCATCGGTTATCGATGTTAAATAACAAAGAATTAATAGTGAAAGGTCAAATTGATTGGGAATATACGAGAGAAGCAAACGAATAAATGGATAATATTGATCAACTGCGCAGATTAATGGAATCAAATCGGGGAGATTAGTTGTTAGTAATTGAAGATTTTCGTCATTATTTGATGAGAAAATTTTGAAAAGAGCTTGCTCGAGTGAACGTTGTGATTGAAGAATTTGATAGGAATAAGAATCTGCAAAGGTAAAAACAATGAGAAAACACAAAAAAAAGAAAGGAATGTTAAAAACAAACAAGCTTGTTGATTGATATGATGTTGTTGAACAGTTTTGACGTAAGGTCCACGAATTTTTTGAATATAAGCAAGTAATTGACTAATTTTCGTTTGATTTTTTTCTTTGACTTCATTATTCGTATAATTCAACGTTGTTTGAATAAGTTGTTCTAAAACATTCTCCGAACATAAATCATCTAATCGATGAAGTAAATATTGATTATGTAGGAGAAAGTTTTCGACGGCTTCTTTAACATGATCGAGTTGAGTTTCGATACAAGAGGCTAATAAACGTGGCAGTTGAAAGAATAAATACGCTGACCAACGTTGTTGATATTCGCTGTTGTTGGTAGAAACTGATGCGACATAACCGCCGAATGATGCTTGAAGAAGACGAAGATAGGATAACGAAGGATTTGTTGATGTTGAAACACTTTCATAGAAACGAAGAATAAGAAGAAGAACTGATGAGGATTTGTGAAGTTGATTGATAACGAGCAAGGAAACAATTGGATTGAATATAAAACAATTGAATTCGATTTCTTCTTGATGAAAATCTTCGGATAGATGAAGACGATTGATTCTTAACGAATCGAAGTTTTGTTTTCTTTTATAATTTTGAATGAAAAAGTCAAAAAATTTTACTTCGATAAAACTTGTTCATAAACATCCGGTCGGTCCGACTCATTGACGATCATTTTCTGTGAAATATTTGTTAATTGCTCTTGAATTTGTCGCCATTCCGTTTGTTCTCGTTGTGCTTTAATTGTCATTAACCAAAGACAATAATAACTCGTATTTGTAAACAAAATAAGAAATAGATTGGAAACTGAGATAAGCATTTCTTTTTTCGATGAAGTTAAATCTTCATTCGAATAGAGACATAACGCTGAACAAAGCCATTTAGCAAGTGAATTGATTTGTTTGCCTAGATTCGATGCTTTTTCAGCTGTGACATGCATTGTTTTGAATATGTCGGAGAGTAAATCCAAGAGGAATATCATTTGTTCATCGTCGATGACAGATGATGTCGACGATGTTAGAGAGAGAAGACGTTCGATGATTAAACTTTCGTTGACATAACCAGATCTCGTATGAAATTTGAAATACGATTGAAGAAGATTCGATGATGTTACTGAATCGATATGAGCAAGAATTTGTTCTGAATTCGAGAAAGAAGAAAAATGATGTTTCGAAGGAAAAAAAAACAAGGAAAAAAATATACGTGTGAATAATGTTCGAAATTCTTCTTCTGATTGACATTGTGCGATCAATGGTGTTATTGATGCAGAGAAACTCGTTTCATCTGAACGTAATTTCCAGGCTTCGATTAATTTTTCTTGAAGAGTATTGCTGTCTAATCCCATTCTATTGAGAATTTAATTTAATATAAAAAAACAACAACAACTAATCTATATAAAACATAAAGACAATTTTTCCTCTGAATATCCATGAATGAATGAAAATGATTCACATTTATTTCAACTTTCTCCAATCATTCGATTCTCTGCAAAAGCAATAGATGGTGTTAATATTTCTTTCTTTTTTTGTACTTTGCCGATAAAAAAAAGAGAAGATAAGATAAAATCCCCTATCCAATGATTAAATATACCTTTTTTTATTGTGTTTTATTGTTCTTTTTATTCGTTATATTATCAAAAAAAGTATGTCCAGTGCACCTGAGCAAGCAACGAAACCCAGTGGTAGCTGGTCACAATTATTATTGAATAAAGTAGTTATTGTTACTGGTGCTGGTGGAGGTATTGGCTCAGTCATTGCAGAAACCTGTGTTTTGCATGGAGCACGTGTCGTCATTGCTGATGTCAAGAAACAAGCTGCTGAAGAAGTTGCAGCAAAAATTCTTCAAAATGATCAAACAAAACAAGACAATGTTCTTGCGATTGAACTCGATGTTGTTGATGAACAAGCTATTCAAAATGCTATTCAATCGATTGTTGACAAATGGAATACTGTTGATATTCTTGTCAATAAGTATGTGAAATGCAAAAATTTATTTTTCGTCGAACATAAATCATTTGTCGATTCTTTTTTCAGTGCAGCAATTTTTACATTATGTTCAATTGAAAAAGCTACAGCAGACGATTGGACACAAATATTAAATGTTAATGTACGTGGTTATGCATTAATGGCTAAAGCTGTTGTGCCATTCATGAAACAACAACGTTCAGGTTCGATTATTCAAATGGCTAGTATTAGTAGTTGGATTGCTCAATCAGAATTCGTACCTTACAGTACAACAAAAGCAGCTGTCTTACAAATGACACGTAATTTAGCACTTGATTTGGGCTCATTTAATATTCGTTGCAATGCAATTTGTCCTGGAACTATACGCACACCGGCAACTGATAAACATGCAGCTAATTGTGGTCTTACTATGGAACAATTTACTTCTGAAGAAGTGAAAAAACAATGTTTGAAACGATTAGGTTCACCACAAGAAGTCGCCAATTTAATCGTATTTCTTTCATCAGATTTATGTCATTTTGCAACTGGTGCTAGTTTCTTCGTTGATGGTGGATATACAACTATTTAATCAAAGTTTTTGCTCGATTCTTTCTTTTTTTTTCTGTAATAATAAAAATAAGAACTGAAGAACAATTGTCAATGTTATTTCTTTAGGCCAAAAAAAAAACACATAAACTGAAAGAGAAAATAGAGAAGCATCTCTGCTATTTAAGTGATGAATACTTGCAAACACAAATGACAATTCATTTATAGATATTCTCGGAAATAAAAAACGAGATAGTTCGGAAAACATATGAACAATAATCAGAAGAATACTTAAGAAATTCATTTATCAGAACTTGTGAATGACAGTTCTTGGACATGAAGTTAGTATTATGTGAATGCAGAATCATTCAAATAACTTAGAAAAAAAAAGTAAGTGTCTATAAGTACAAGGAAAAATTCATCGTAGAAAAGACGGAAAGAGAGAGAGAGAGAGAGAGATCTCAAACATCTGAAACCGTGAGAGGCTCTGTGTTTACTACTGACAAATGTTCACTCGGTGTATCGATGGTATCTAGTTGTTCGGGTGTTTCATGAAGCGGAGGTAAAAGATTTCTTGATCCTTTTGAAAGCGTTGTTTCACGACTTGAATCCGAAAGACTTCTTTGCGGAGTCTGTATTTCAACAACCGGTGATAGCTGTTTCGTTTCTTTGCGATCTGCTTGCAATTCATTTGTAAATTTAAATAGTGATGAATCCGTTTGAACATCATGTGTTGCTTTCGAAACCGACCGATTTGCTTTTAACATCAAATCAAAGATTTTATCCGATGTATCGACAGCAGCATCGGCTTTATGAGGTCGATAAGGATTCGGTGCATGTAAATTATGACATGCCTGACAATAATATTGAGGTCGATAAGTTGGAGTTGAGTGCGTATGAATATGATGTACATGATGTGGTGCAGGATAGTGATAGTGATGACATGTAGGAGCTGGAGTATAGTGTTTAACAGGTGAATGTTGATGACGAGTTGTTACTTCGACATTAACTTTTTCAGCTTTTTTCGCAGCTCTTAAACGTTTGCGTTTTCGAATTAATTCTTTGTCTTTCTTTTCTTTAACTTGTAATATTCGATATATTGCTTCTTCTTCATGATCTTCTCGATCTCCATCATTACAACAATCAAGAAAAATAATGACGAACGTTATAATTGCCAAACTTCCTGCACCAGTTATACCATATAACTTAATCACTTGTTCTTTCGTTGAATCTAGATTTAATATTTATATATAAACTATTTCAATAAGAGACACACCTCTATCAAATCATTTACCATTGAGAAAATAAAGTAGTGACAAAACAAGAGACAAAAATGCAACAATAAATAGTACACAAATAGAAATATACCATATAATTGTCGAAGCTATTTTATTAAATTAATTGAGATAAAAAATAAAGCAATGTTTAAATTCGTACCTGTAGTAGTTTCTAATGGTGCACCAAGTACTTCATCTTCATCCTCCTCCTCAGGTGTTCTACGTCCCTAGATATTCGAAAAAGTCTAAAGTTTACTATTGATAATTCTTCTTTTTTTAAAATCAAAATCACTTGTGAATCTGAGAGTGGCTTAGAGGCTCTACTGAGCACAACCGAACTATCCTCTCTTCTGCTCATTGTCTATTCATAATTTGAAATTGTAACAATGATTTACCTTTTCGTTTTCTGTTTTCTTTAATATGGATTCTTCAATCAAACTCTACAAATGCAATAAAACATCAACTTTGTCCTCAAAACGAAAGGTAACCAACAATCAAATATTTTATCGTTTGTTTTTCTAAGTTAAATGGCTACTCATAGTTAACAACGATTATAATAACAACATTAATAGCAAATGTATAATTAAATTCTTCGTTTTTTTTGCGGATGTTAAGAGAATGGAAAGATTAATACATTCAAGTCATCTGATAGTTTCAAATTCTTTTTCTTTTCTTCTTAGAAAAGAGAAAAGACAGCAGCAGATGAAATTCTCCTTGTAGAATTGTAATTAATCCATAAAAAATCATATCATCAATCATTCTTTTTACTTACGTTGTCTCATAAAAAAGATAGAAAAAGCTTAGGAAAAAATAACCATCGAGCATCTGGTCAGATGCTATGAATATACACATATACACAAAAAAAGCTGAATAATAAAGTTGTGTTTTTTTCTTCTGTAAGCATACGTATGAAGGCAAAAAAATAATGAGATAATTTCATCAACATCATCAATTGCTTCCGGGGGATTTTTCTCTTACTCCCTCTCCTCTTTTTTTCTAGAATATGTGTCTTTTGTGATGCATGTCATCATGTGGCGTAGAGACAATAGTTTTCACTCGCTTTTTTGTAATTTTCCTTTGGTACTTCTTTTGTTGCTATTGATGAAAGGAAAAATATCGATTGCTGTTGATATCTATCGTAGACACTCATTTCTATATTAAGTCTAATCAATTGTAGACTCAATACTATGATGATGTCATCTTATTTGATCGTTTTATCCATATTATTAATCACTACGCACCGTTTATCTTGTTATAATAATCCAAGACTAAATCGTGTCTCGTCAGTAAATACAACTTGTATAACCATTCCATTATCGGCTCTTTCCTCTCGAAATGATGATAAATTTTCTCAATTGAAATTCTTTGCATTGCCACATTCAACTATTAATCAATCACAACCATGTATCAAATTTATCTTGTAAACTTTTAATTGTCAATCATTCATTCGTATTACTATTTTTTGTTTTTCTATTAGGCGATCCACTCATTCAGTTTATTCGAAATCGATTAATCAAATTTTGGATAGTTTTTGTATGATTTTACAAGCACATCCCATGTTTTTATTCTATTTAAATGATCATCGTAATGAAAATCATGCATCACCATCAGCTCATCTCTTTTTTCTCAAATTTTTCACATCTTTAAATTATCCAATGTTGGTTTCTCATTTTTTTCGTCCATTTCATCCGATGGTAAATTCTTCTTCTTCTTATGTTTTTCGAACAGTGATCACAATCATTTTATGATTTAGAATTATCCGAAATTGAATTTTTTTCAACTAGCACCAACTTATCGAGACGAAGCTCGAGCGTTGATATCTCTCATGAAAAGATACGATTGGAATACATTTTCATTAATTATCGATCCTCAATTGCCTGGTGAAGACGAACTTTTAGACGAATTTGCTGAACATAGCAACGAGCAACGAGCCTGGTAAAAATCTTCATCGAAATTCTAGTTAATTCTTCAAATCAAAATTTTTTATTTGTAGTAGAAAAACGTATTGTAATCGAAAAAATCTTAAACGTGAAAACAAGTAAAGAATAAGTTTTAACAAAAAAAATCAACCATTGAGATACAATGATGTGATCTAATAGAATAACAATACTTTCGATTATTCGAATTCGAAGTGCAAATCCCATACAAATAAAATATCATCTTTCGAAAATGAATCCTGAAACACGAGTTATTATTGTTCATGCAACATCGTATGATGTGTTTTTATTCAAAATATTGTTTTTTTTTGTGTTACTTTCCATTTGATTAGAACATTAGCATCAATTATTGTCAAACAAGCAAACAATTTGACTCTCACAGGACCGGAATATATGTGGATTATGTCGACTATTGTTCTTTGTAATTTCTAATGGATCTATTCAGAAATTAAAAAGAAAGAAATACAAATTTTCTATTTGTAGCAACGTATAGTGGAGAAAATGAACCCAAAGTTAGTCCCTATGATAATCCAAATCGACGAAAAATGGAATTCTTTCGCGGAACATTAGGTTTGCCGAAAAGGACTCGAATCGATTTCATTCTAAGAAATGTTTTTTGTTCTCATTTTAGCTTTGTATAATGACGCTACTCGTGGTACGATGCTTTGCCGTTTGAGAACGATCTTTGACTCAATGACATTAATTTTAGATACACTACTTGCTCGTTTCGATAAACATATTGCTCCATTGTTAATCAATGTATTTCACAAAGTAACACATTTAGATGTGATTCAACAGTGGCAAAGTAATTTAACAGTTCTCAAACGAATTTCGAATCAACCGATTTGTGGACGAATATTTTCGAATAATCGATCGCCCGATCAAGCACAATTCTCACATTCATATCCTAATCTTTATAAGTACGAAAAGGAACATTTCTATATTTTTATTCGAAGTGAAATAAATAATTCAATTGATGATTTAGTTTATTCAAAGACGAATTTAAACAAGCATTTGGAGTTTTTCAACAGGATGGTTTCGTAGTATCGGCAAATTATTCGATATTAAATTATCAATTACCGAATAGAGAATGGAAAAAAGTAGATCAATTGATCTTTTGTGAATTCAACTTTTGTTTTGGCAATAAAATAGGTTGGAGAATATATAAATAATACACTTTCCATAGCCGATATTCAATGGCCAGGCGATCGATCGAAACCTCCGCCTGGCAAACCGGTTATTTATTATTTAAAAGTAGTTATTCTTGAAGAACCACCATTTGTTATACTTAAAGATCCGAGTACGGATGGCAAATGTCAGACAGGTTCGGTTATTTGTCGAATAGGACCAGAAAATTCGTAAGACAAATCAATTTCATTCGAAATTCAGCAGACGACAGATTTGCGTTTAGTGGCGCAAACCATAGTGATCCACAATATTTTCAATGTTGTTCTGGATTTTATATCGATGTATTCAATATACTCAAAGAACGACTTCAATTTCAATTCGAACTTTATCGAGTTCCGGATCGAACTTGGGGCGCACGAAATCCTGTGACAGTAAACACAATGAAATTTATTAGTGAATTTTAAAAAATCGCTTTTTTTTTCTCCAGAATAAATGGAACGGTCTTGTTGCAGAAGCTGTTGAAAATCGAGCAGATCTCATTTTAACAGCGCTGAAAGTGACAACTGAACGAAATGCAGCTATTGATTTTACTGTTCCGTTGATGGAAACAGGAATTGGTGTTATTGTTTCATTGAGACCAGGCGCTGTTTCAACGACTGCTTTTTTGAAACCATATGATTATCGAATATGGATTCTTATTCTCTTGGTAACTCTTCATGGTGTTGCTGTCGTCGTTTTCCTATTCGAGTACTTTCAAAAACGATTGACTTGTGATGATATTCGTCAAGTATGCCGATTTAAAAACGAATAAGAATTTCAAATGAACTTATTTTCTAGAAAATAAAAAGTGGAGAAATTCAATACGTCACTCCGATTCAATACATTCGAGATCTTTTTCGTCCATCAAGAAAACGAGGTTCTACTTCTACAATACAAAACATCGTTTCGATTTTCAACTGATGAACTTTCTTTAGATTTAAATATAACATTTTTTCAATCTGTATGGTTAAGTTGGGTGATTCTATTTCGAGCACCAGCTAAAGTCAATCATCCCAAAGGTTTCACATCGAAATTTATGGCTAACATATGGGCATGTTTCTGTCTGGCATTTACTGCTAGTTATACAGCTAATTTAGGTTTGTTTTATTGTACGTCGTACAGGAATATTTTATTTGTTTTATTTTAGCTGCTTTTATGATAACAAAAGAAGTTTATTTTGATTTATCAGGTGTTAATGATATGCGTGTAAGTGTTTGGCGAAGAGAGAAAGAGAAAGAGAGAGCGAGAGTCTTCTTTGGATTTTAGTTTAGTAATCCACATTCGATGAAACCATCATTTCGATTCGGAACAATTGCTAATGGAGTAATTCGATTGATTTGATTTTCGAAGAATTATTTGATATATGACTTTCTCTATAGAGTACAGACGAAGTTATGAAAACCAATCATAAACAAGTTTATTCGTATATGAAACAATTTATGAAAAAGAATATCGATGAAGGAATCAAAGCATTAAAAGCCGAGTACAAACGAAACGATTTTGAGACAAAATTTTCTCGAAGTTTTTCTTTCTGATTTCGATTGTAGTCAGTTGCACGCATTTATTTATGATGCTGTTGTTCTTGATTATCTCAGCGGACAAGATGACGGATGTAAATTACGTGTTGTTGGAAATTGGTACGCCATGACTGGCTATGGAATTGGACTTCCTAAACAATCGAAATTTAAAGATGTGATCGATAAAGAACTTATCGAATTGCATCACTCAGGTAGTCATCAATGATTTATTCGCGTTTTCTTTAAAGAGTCTATTGATTGTTTTAGGCGTCATTGAACGTTTACGAAAGTCTTGGTTTACAGGCGCTTGTAAATCCAGTATGTCTCATCAATCACAAAGTAGCAGTCCACAATTGGGAGTAAATTGTTTCTTTATTTAAAAATTGACTTTGTCATTCCTTGTCGACAAATTTAGATTTTAAATTTTATATCTGCATTTCTTTTACTTTTTGCTGGCACTCTTATTGCGGTTATAATACTTTTTTGTGAGAATATTTACTCACGTTTTATAATACAAACGAAACGAATGAAGAAACCAAATGATCAAGAACAGGTAAAACTCGAAATCAATGTTCTTTACTTTTGCAAGATTGGATTTTTGTTTTTGATAGGATGATCCAGTCTATGAACCAATGTTAATACCAACTTGTGATCAAGAACATACTCCACGAGAAAGAATCCTCGAAATGCGCATAGAAAGTTTACAAGAACGCATTCGTGAATTAGAGACTCGATCGTCATATTTGGTGCTACCAGTGACATATACTTCAACACGAGATTTGTCACCAAAATTAGAAATTATTTCACGTACTTTGAATGATTCATCGAAAACATCTTTGATGCTCGTTGAAAAAGCGCCAAATAGTCACACTTATGAAACTGTTGTTTAACTAATCATTTTATCTAATTATTAATAAAAGAATTTTTAAATCAATCTATATATGTGTGTATGTGTGCACGTATTTCGTTCGGTTTTGTTGACAAGCGACCTCCGTTGATTATGTCACACATACACTTACAAGAGAGAAAAAAATGTCAACAGTGGTGTGTTCGTTGTCACATTCTACCAATCATTCTTTTGATTTACTCTCTCTCTCTCTCGCTCGCTTTCTCGCTTGTTCACATTTTTACAGCACAGATTACTTATTCATTAGAATTGTTTGTCCTTGGATAGAAACCCAGAGTACTCTTATCGTCTCAGTATTTTGTGTATCACATGTGAAGAAAAAAAAATAAATATTCATTTTTCTTCTGAATTTCATATGCATATTGACGCGTAAGTTTTAGCACGATTTTCTTTTCAGATGACAACATCGACAAATGCATGGCATGCACTCGAATCAGATCCTGATTTATGGCGAGTGTATGTGGAAAAACTCGGCGTTGATATCAATTCACTTGATTTCATTGAAATCTATTCGTTAGATGAAGATTATCCAATTGATGAAAATATTTTTTCATTTATTTTTCTGTATCCTGAGCATGATAATCATCGTACATCGATTGTCGATACATCGCAAAATTTAGTTGAAGATCAATTATGGACGATAAAACAAATCGATGAATTGGATAGTTGCTGTTGTCTTATCGCTCTTCTTCATGCAATTGGAAATAATTTAGATAAAGTTAAATTCAAAGATAATTCTCCTCTCGCCAAGTTTTTCGAACAAACGAAAAACATGACTGCTGATCAACGAGCTTTGATTTTATTGAACGACGAAAAAATTCATCAAGCACATGAAGAAACAGCTGAACAAGGTCAAACAGAAATGGTTGACAGTGGTCGAGTTGGATACCATTACATTGCCTATGTTGTGTCGAATAGTAATAAATTATATCAATTGAATGGAACTAGCAAAGGACCACAAGCTCAATTCTTGAGAGAATTGAATAAGGAAACGTTCTTTTCTTGTGTCGCTCGAGAAATAAAACAAAAAGTGAACGAAGTTAACGGTGATATTCGATTTAATCTGATTGGATTAGCAAAAAAATAGAAGCAAAACAGATTTTTTTTCTTTTTTTTTAATTTTTATTCTAGATTAAATAAAATTTGTTTTAATATGCCACGAAATCGTCATAAAATTTCTTCCAAACAGCAAACTTCATCGACAGATTCAACAACAAGTCGTTTTGACGTAGATTCTCACAATTCAATCGAATATTTCCTATTGTTATTTTATTTTTTATAGACAAATTCAATTGTTTATGCTTTGTTAATAATCATCGTATCGTTATTAGCATGGTATTTGTACTTTTATTATATTTACGAATTATTTGAAAATGATAAACATTTTTCTCATCTATCGACATTAGAACGTGAATTATCATTTCGTACTGAAATGGGTCTTTACTATTCCTATTTCAAACAGATTGCCATTGATTCTCCATCGTTTCTCCAAGGTTTTCTTTCGATTATTCGAGATAATCGAACCGAAGCACCAACAACAATCAATGTCTTAGAAAGATTCAATCTTTATCCTGAACTTCTCCTTAGTTTTATCTATCGACGAATGAATTCAGCTGGTTTATTATCCGAAGTCTGCTATCAAGTCAATCGAGGCGAAGGCATAAGTTCAGTTCCATCGTGTGAAGGACACAAAGAACCAACTTATTTCTACGTAACAAGTGTATTTCTACTCAATGGATTTTTCTTCGCAATTTTCTTTCTATTTGGAACATACATATCGAAAAGTATTCTCGGCGGTTTGTTATCCATAGTTGCGTATGTGTATAATCATGGTGAAGCAACGAGAGTCATGTGGTTAGTTAGAAAAGAGCAACAACAACAACAAAAAAAGAAGAAGAATGTTTTATCTTGTGATTTAGGACACCACCACTTCGAGAAAGTTTCTCATTTCCATTTCATATTGTTCAATTATTTGTTCTTACTTATGTTTTACAACAAGAACAAATATTAACAAATGAAGAAACGTTCAAAACGTTGATAGGATACTTGAAAAAACATGATGAACCAATGCCAAAAGCATCACAAGATGATTTAATAGCACGTAAACAGAAATTTCGTTTAGTTTTCCTTCTAACTGGTTCAACAGTTCTCTACATGTTACCATGGCAATGTAAATAAATCGAATATTTTCGTCTTTAATTAACTAATTTTGTCTGTCTATTTAGTTGCACAGTTTACATTAGCCACTCAATTATTATCACTTGGCGCTCTCTATATACTCGATTTATTAAGATTTTCTCAATTTTTTTTCATTGTTAATACTCAAATGATTTCATTAATTCTAACAGCTCTGTTAATGTTTGGCAATCGAATGTTATTAACATCATTATTTTCTATAACATTATTTTCTTTCTATTTATTATGTTTGTTCGATCGAATATGTTCTTCTTCAAGATTCAATCGATGGATAATAATGATTCGTCGTTTATTTGTCTTTTCAATTTCATTTCTTGTGATCAAATTTTTGATTATCAAATACTTATTTTCATCACCAGATGACGATGCTCATATTTGGGATATACTCAAATCGAAAATCTTTCGATCATTTCAAACATTTGATACACAATTATATACATGTGCTAAAGAATTCGATTTTCTCGAATGGGAAACCGTTGTTAAGCTCTGTCAAACCGGCCTTCTTCCATTAGCTGGTATCATTCTTCTACGATTTCTATTTGATTTTCTAGTTGATCTATTCAAAAGAAATAGTGATACGGAGAGAAAACCTATTTGGCAATCGTATCATTTGATTCAAACAACTGGTTATATATTAATGGGTGTGATGATTATGCGATTGAAATTATTTCCTGTTCCACAGTTATGTCTGTTGATTAGTTTGTTTATGAATGAACAAATTTGGCCAAAGAAATTTCAATTCTCAGAAAAGAAGAAATGGATTGTTTTTGTTTTAATTATTTTGGGAATGAGTATTCAAGGAAGACTGAATATTAAACAACAATTACAACTTCGAGGTAATTAAACAAAATATTTTCGAAGGAAATTGTTTGTTAATAATTTGACATACGTAGGTGAATATTCGAATTATCCGATGGAGAAAATGATTGATTGGATCAATGCAAATACAAAAAATAATTCAATATTTGCAGGTACAATGCCAACAATGGCAAATTTGAAATTATCAACGGGCCGTGCAATTGTCGTTCATCCTCATTATGAACATGGAAAGATTCGTCGTCGCGTTAAACTGGTTTACACGATGTTTTCTCGAAAACCACTTCGCTATGTTCATTCGATATTAAAACAATATAATGTTGATTATTATGTCTATGAATCTCATTGGTGTACGATAACAAATCGACCGAAAGGTTGTTCATTTCCTGAAATGTACGATCTCGATGAAGATGATCAACGAATATTAAAACGAACAACTCTCGCTTGTCAAACACTTCAATCTCATCCGGAACCGTATTTTAAAAAACTTTTTAACTATGATTTTCTCAGTATTTACGCAGTCTTATAAGAGAATGGAACAGTTTCTTTTTTTTATTCGAGGTGATGGCATTTTCCATTAACTAGAACATTCCAATTTTGTATGAGAATGCATTTAAATGTAGATCTGATTTTGTTTTGAGAATAAATAAATAAATAATAATGATGATAATTAGTTCGATAAATGCTGCTTTCAGATAAACACGAAATTATGCAAATAAAGACATGTGAAACCATTCTTCGACATCTATTACCACCTGTACATAGTGCGTGTCGTCTTGTTCCTGAATTAACATTGAGCATATTGACTTCATTGAATCCTCTTTGGCATATTCCCTATGAACAAGCAATGAAACAACTAGATCGAACAGATCCATGGTGGGCTTTTCTTTGGCCAGGAAGTCAAGCTTTAAGTCGGTATGACACTATTCTAAAAAACAACATTTTCAACTGTTGACAATAGTTATTTGTTAGATAATAGTTCATTAGTTCAACAACGTCGTGTGTTAGATATTGGATGTGGATGTGGAGCAAGTGCAATAGCAGCGAAAATCGTTGGAGCTAGTCAAGTCATTGCAAATGATATCGATTCAGATGCATTAATAGCAACTTGTCACAATGCTCGATTGAATAATGTTTCAATCGATGAATATTCATCGGAAAATCTTCTTCAAAATCCTTCATCTTTATTCGAAAAAACTAAACTCGATTTAGTTATTATCGGTGATATGTGTTACGACGATGAATTAGCACAAAAAATAGTAGATTTGATTCATGTTGCTCATCGATATCAAATGAAAGTATTACTTGCTGATCCAGGTCGATACAGTTTCAAAACAGTTGTTGTGAATCAACTGAACAACATCATGAAACAACAATGTGAATATCCGATTGTAGATCAAGATTATATCGAAGCTGATTTTCAAACAATTCAAATTTGGACAACATGATTTTGTATCGTCTCTCAAAAAATAATACTAAAATTCTCTGTTCATGTCGATGCTATAATTGTTTTTGGAGAAAAACATTCAAGTACTCCGATTTAAAATAGAAGAAAAGAAAACCTATAGAAATGTCCTTGTTTATATGAAATATAAAACAAAAAATATTTATGTCCACTAAATCAAAGGTGCTAAACGTATTTCGTTGGGCGAAGATGCTCCGCGAATATTCAGTTTTTCTGTGATAAACTGTTCGATGCCATACGCTGGAAGGCCAAAGGGTAATCGCGATCTTTGTAAGGTTAATAGGACTGAGAACTCCGGGCGACTAAACATTTCAGGCACATCGAATACATCTAAATATTTAATGCAGCTCCATGCATATCTTTGACAGTCGTTGAGTACAAGTGTATATGAAGTGCCAGCAGTCTTATTCTGTTGCACCCATTCTTCGATTTGATTCAAACTTTTTCGTGTTCGTCCTACAGGCTTGTACCAGGCCGGCATTGGTAAAAATTGATATCTGCCAAAATTCAATCGGCATGGCCCACCTTTGCTATCAATACCAAGATCAGTATAATAAAATGTGTTATCACTGCATTTAAATAGACAGATATAATGTGATATGGTTGTATCCATTATATATATATGTTTTCGCCTAGTTTTTTATATAATAAATAAACTTCAATAGGATCGTTGTCTTCGTCGTCGGAGTTGTTGTGTTGTGATGAAGACGAACCCATTGTATTTCAAATAGTGGTATTATCTAGAAAAAGAGAATTTCTTATGAAATCATACTAATAACGTTGTTTTCTTAAAAGTGTGTTGGAATACATGTATTTTTTCATTTACTTTGTGCGAAATTGCAAACCATGCGAAACTTTGCATAAAAGGCAGAGGAAAAAGAAAGTTTATATGTATGTTACAGCCTTTTATTTAATGAACGAATGTGATGTACAACTGAAAAAGAAAAGGAGGGAGAGATGATGAAGAAGAAGAAGACGGATGATAGTGTAAGTTTCTCGTTGCTGCTATTTATATATTTATGATCCTTGGAATAATCCAACTTGTTCCTCGAATATTGACTATCTCTGGGAAAAAAAACCAAGTACATATATGTAAGGAATAATACCCTATGAGTCATCGTCCCTGGTCGACAGAACGAGAGAAGAATGTATATGTATCTGTTCTGCTCTCGCAATATATCAGTGAAACTTGATTCGTATGCAAATCAATTCGTAGAAGATAGTAGTAATAATCATAGAATTCAATAATTTTGTTAATATTCAATTGTTAATTCAACCAGGAAAACAATTACTGGCACATCTGATTTTTTAGGCATAACTCTTGGTAAATTAAATTATCCAACTGGAGTTACTTTGGGTTTTTTCGTTTTATTTCTATGTATCACATGCTTCAAAAAAAAAACCTTCCAAGTCTAGATAAGGGCTCTCTTTTCAGTCGTAGTCGTAGCGTTTTCTATGAGATAATTTGACTAAGCTTGCAATGATAATGTACGTTTAGCTTTATTAGAAAAAGGTTTTACCACTTCCTATCGGAAATGCAACGAGTCGAAGTGAAATTTTTGAAGAACTCCTACAAAGGTAAAAATGATAATTAATAAATATATTTTGAAAATTTCGATGTATCATCTCCAATTTCAGGATTAAGTACAAATTTTCTTGACGTCAAGATTTCCTAAACTGAAATATTGCCTTAATCAATATTTACTCAGCGTCAGTTCTGTTACTCATCATAGCCATGACACATTACCATACGTAGATATAGTATCTTCATAGAATTTTGTTGCTCTGTCACTCTCCATGCTGTTATCAAAGTGTCATTTTTCTACCTTATTCACCATTCATATAAATTGAGAATAATCCTCCATCTACAGTATGTTGATTATTTGCTTCAAAGTATATTGGACTTTGATTTGTCGTATTCTTTGAGTGATAAAAGGACAAAATATGAAATTCATTTTCTGTATTATTATTTCATTATTTTCCTTGGCTGCTGTGTATTCTGCTGATGATTATGATGTTCCATTTGATGATAAATGGTTACCGATAGTTCGTAATCTAGCATCGACCAATTCTTCGTCGATTGAACTCGTTTGGGGTCCATCAGGTTTAATTAAAGACGTCGATATCGATAAACTTTCCGGTAACTTTAGTGTCAGTCTTTATGTCAATAATGGAAGACAGATGTTCAATGAACTTGTATTGTACAAGGCTAATAAACTCAATTCAACCGATTCGATCATTGTTGCTGGTCTCACTTCCGATACAGTCTATCAAACCTGTCTATTCACTCAATGGCATGGTGAAAATGGCACTACTGAACTTGAGTCACTTCGTTATATTCCACCAAAACCTTGTCGATTGGTGCGAACATATATGACTGGTAAGTTAAACTGAAACCTTTCAAATATAATTTCTGCTGATTTGATAGATGAAAAGACACTGAATCCTATACCTTCGATTGGCACTGCATCATGGGATTACACAGTAACAAATACTGGAGCAATTAATATTACTATCTATGCTAGTGTATCCTCGGAGTTGCCTTTCAAAAAGCGGTACATAAGAGCTGAACTTGATAAAAACGTACAGGAAAAAACAATAGAAACACCATTGGAAAACGTTCAATTTGTGTATGATCAACTCGAATCAACGGTAACATACTATCCATTGATGATGTATTTTACATTAATCGATGAGACTGGTAAATCAAGTGTTTCAAATGTGACAACAGACAGTATAAATATACACCTAAATGGTTATGATCGACTTGTCAGTAACTGTTTTCTATTGTTATTTTTTACATCGTTTATTTTCTGCAATACCGTTTGATAACGTGTTGCCTTTTTGAAATTTCTCTGCAATGTTATGCATTTTCAGGTTCTTCAAGTAATTCTAAAAATTGCATGTGATTTGACAACACATTGACTTCGTTTGTTTCTTTTACATCTAACAATGCAACAGTTCCGTATTAATTTTAATGGTCGATTCAGAGAAGAAGTCAAATACTAATTTAATTCGTTCATATGATCAACAAAGTTAAAAATTAAAAAAAAAGAAGAAAAACACACACACACACACACATATTTATGTAATCAAACGAATGATCAATTTGATCAAACAAATAAATTTCATTGATATGAAGACAACAGATTGTTCTATGCGAACCACATTGTATTTTCAATCGTAGGTTGAAAATTAATTTTTATCGTTTGAACATCATCTAATGTCACGACGACGTTTTCTTCAACTAAAACTTCTTCTAAATCCGAACTAAAATTTGATTTGATTTTGACAGAAGAAGGAGAAACAAAAGAAAACCTACGCAGCTATACTTCGTTGTTCATTAGCCATTTGTCCTTCATAATCAAGATTAATTCCACGAGCTACACATAAACTTGCATAATGAACAGGTGATGGAACAGAAACTGATTTTGTACATCGAACATCGGTATGACATAGATAGTATCTAAAATTCAATGAACAAATAGTTTTCATTTGAAAACGAGAATAAAATTACGTTAATTGTTGAATTTCATCTGATGTAAAACCAATATCATCGTATAAAACATGATAATGTGTTGGTTTCGATGTACCTTGTATCGCTTGATGAGAATTTAAATAAAAATCGAATCCATTTGGAGAATTAATATCTGTATCAACAACTGTTCCTGAATTTCAAAATGAATGATTTGATTATTTATATTTGAAAACAAAAACAATCGATATGAACCTGGTTCGATATTATTGGTTTGATTGGATCGTCTATCGTAGACAAAAAATCTTGTATTATGACGTTTTCTGACAACAATAAAACAAAGTTTGGGCAATTGATTGTGACCATAGAGTTCTATTCAAAAAACAAAAAATCAATTTGACTTTTCGAGCTTAACAAATCCGACCTTGACATGCACGTTGAATCGCTTTAACTTCGTTGTCTAAAACTTTTTGAAAAGCTCCATCATCGACACCCGATCGATAGAAAACAAGTTTATTCGGTAAACGAGAATTTTGATGAGAAAATTCAGTTAATAATTGTTGAACATAAATATGAAGATCTTTGATAATTTCCAGAGCAATTTTTCCTTTGGGAGAATATTGTTGAATAATTCTTCCCATATATTGTGTACCTGCAAATCAAAAGAGACAAAAAAAGCTTTGATAAAAACAAAAATATTGACTAAAAACTTGTTGAATCTTTTGATCCGAGAACAGCAGCTATGGATGGTCTTTCTCGTGAACACGTTGTATGTGTACAATCAATTCCAAAGAACATGAATACATCGGAACGTGTTGATGAAGAAGTGAGTGCTCGCATTAACGATACCAATTGATTCACTCCTCCTAATTTGGCATTCAATTTTTGAACTAAATTCTGTTGAATTCAAAATCAAATTTAGGTCTTAGCATTGAAAAGAATCGATTTCGTTTGCTGTTACTTGAATATACATATCCAGCTTTCTTGGGTCTTCTTTTGGTGGAATTCTCTCAAAACGTGTACATTGAGTAACCATACCTAAATGAAATACGAAATGACTGGTTTGTGTATTTGCAATTGTGCGTACCAAGTTTAATATTTCCATAGAATTTGATGGCATGATAGATATCATCACCAACTTGATTGAGAATATAAATAATAACTTCACATTTTGACAACACTTTCAATTCATTCATTCGATCTAAGATAAGATTGGGTTGAGCTGGGTCAGATCTTATATCAGCTGGTGAATGAAATCGAACTCCGTATTTTTTCATCGCCTTCAAAAAACATTTCATCAAATTTCTTTTCAAAAAACCAAAAAAAAACTGAACGAACTTCTGGAATTTTTCTTGCAAAATCATCTGCTAATTTATTTTGTATTTTGTCTGGTTCTCGTTGACTGACGAGAACAACTGCCCACTTTCCTATTTCCTTGGGCGTATTGAAATGATTTTTCAACGCCCATTTGCCAATTTGAACTCGTTCGATAGTTTCTCGATTGTTTTGTGCGGATTTATAAATAATATCAGGTGGATTTAAGATTCTCGCTGGGACTGTGATCATCTCATTGGTCTGAATTTTCATTTGAAAATCTTTTAAATACGAATCTTGATCGAAATGTCTCTCATCGACAACTCGTCGAATCATCGAATAACGTTCTCCTGGTCGAACAACAGTTTTCTTCGTCACTGTAGCTCGTTGATCTGTTGTCAACGGTTTCAAACTTCTTTGCCATTCGTCCACGGTGACTAATTCCATCGGTAGAAAATGTGTTTGTTTCTTATCCGCTGGATTGAATAACTCGACAGTTGGCAATTGTGGATATTGTAAACGAATTTGCCATTTGTCTTTGAAATATTCGAAAACATTGACCGTCGTGTGTTGATCGTCTTTGGTAAATTTATGTTCAAATGCCGATTGACCAAATGATTTAAAACGATACTTTCGAATTTGTTTTGTATGAGTTGTGACAAGCCAAAGAGATTTCAAAATCTTTCGAGACAATAATGGTTGCTCATTGGAATGTATACCTTCAACAAAATCAATGATTCAAATGTTGACAACTGAAAATGTCGAACCTGCTCTGCTAATATCTTTGCCTAAAAATTTGCTGATAAATTCCACAAGATTCAAATTTTGATAGAAACAAGTAAAGGTATTATTAACATTTAACGTGAGACCTCGTTGTCCAAGAATAATGGCTTGATAAAATCCTGATGCTAATCCTCGTCCATCGCCGAGATCATCTAATCGTTGATTTTTGTAATAGAATTGATTTTTAATGACGACCATTTCGGCTCGTTGAGTTTGTTTGAGAAGTGTTTCTAAGATTCTAACTGCATCATGAGGTCGATGCGTAATTCTTCTTTGAATAAAATCGAAAAGAACTTTCAAATCATAAGTTTTCACAAGATTAATCAGAAGAAATCGAAAACGATTCTTCCGTCCTGTTTTCCTATGCGTAATTTCGCATTCGTATTCATTTTTCAATTTCAAAGTTAAATTTTCTTGTGAATAAAGAGTTTTGCCTTGATCGTACCAAACAAGTGGAAATTTCTCTCTGTCGATAATTGTTTTCATGACTTGAAATCGTTCGTCTTTTTTACACGAACGCCACGAACCATCTCGCATGAGAATTTCAACGTCAACATCGAATTGATAGATAAATTGAGATTCATTGGTCGAATTCAATTCGATTTTGAAATGATTTGTCAAAATTTCGATTCGTTTGCCAACTAAAAAGAGATTTGTTTTTTTCTTTTCGTTGAATTTCAATTCGAAATCGTTGTTTTACGTTGTCCGGATTGAGCAGGTCGTTGAGCAAAAGATAAAATCTGTGAATCAGGGACAGCTGAACGAAGTTGAGGACGAAGGAACGAACGTGAACGTTTCTTTGTGTCGCTTTCTGTTTCTGTGGTTGTCTTAGGAATAGTCGAAGAACTTGTTGTTGGTTTCTCTTCGGTGTGAGATGTTGAATATGATCGACGATGAGAACGATCTGATGAACTGTCAGTCACACGACTTGAACGAGCTAAAGTTTGTGTTTTAATAAATTCGTTTTGTTTTGATCTTTACGAAATGAATACATACGTCGCTTTGATGATCGACGATCACGATCATCATCTAGGAAATAATAACAACAAAAAGATGTTTTTTTTTAAATAATTCGTTGTTTTACCATCAGGATAATCACGACCTCTGCCTGATGACATTTTACAATTGTTTGAACTAAAATCAAATAAATTCGATTGATTATCGATTGATATGATTATGTAAACAAGCTTCTTCTTCTTCTTTCTCTTCTCATTTACAATAGATAAAACAGCGAATAATGAGGTTACACGATAGCGGGACTACGTACACACGTGTAGATTCAACACGAAAAAGAAGAAGAAGAAGAAGGTAGTCATATATTATTAACTAAAATATGCGTAACATGTTATAACTCGCGTTTTTTTCTCTATTCTTACCAGTGAGTCGTATATTGTCTTATCGTATCGCTTTTATAGTTATCGATATTTATTTATTACCACGTAGCTGAAGCAAGAACGAATGAACGACATTGAACTTTTTCTTTGAAGTTGATTCTCTAATAGTTCTACTTGAAAAAAAAGAGAACGTATCGTTTTTGACTTTTAATAAAAAAAAGTGATGCTCTTTTCTATCAACTTGAACCAAAATAAATCTATTGATTATTAGTAAACAGATTACATAACCATGCTTATTTATTTCCTCAGAAGATAAACATTAACATATGTACTTTCTCATTGAGATATCTGCTTCTTATTGGCAGGCATGCCAACACCCTATCTATCATTAGATATCGTTCTAACCAATCTTTTTCTTGTTATACTGGGTTCAATTGAATGATTTCAAAGTATATTTTACATAATCATAGAAAGAACATTTTTTTTAATCTTATTTTCAAATAATCCGATCAAATTTGATTCAATTGAAAATAAAACAAAGACATTAGAATATTCAAGGTTACTTATCGGCTACCAACACACACAGTTTCTCTTTCTCTGCGTCTATTCTTGGACGAAACTTACCTTTACACAAACGTAAATTTCAAGGCCGTTTAAAAGAAAAACATAACATGTACACAACAATGACGCATCTAGGTAAAACGAAGATTTTATCACGTGAATGAAGTCTTACTTTGGAGAAATGAATTTTCTATTAGAATAAATATCGAGAGAGAAGAGAAGAGAATTAAAGACGAAACAAAAATACTGAACTAAACGGTTGGGATTTTAGTAAATATGAAACAGATTGTTATGTCGACAATAATAACAAAAAAAATCTGTGCTTTTTTTTCTTCGATTTATAGTAAAAGAAAAGAAGAAAGAGAAATTTGATTTTATTTGAATAATTTGACATTGCATTTAACAATGGTCCATAAGTAGAATTGATGATGTTAAATGATAAAAGACTAGTTTGGAAAATTGAAATCATTTGAAATGAATTAAATTCTCCAATCGATTGGATTCGTTGGAATTGGAATGTTGGGTCGATGTGTTGCTAAAAGAGTTTGTTCATGTTGAAATGGTGGATGTTGAGCTAATTGTTGTGGTCCTTGAGCAGACATTTGTTGGTACGTTTGAGGATCAATTTTAACAATTGGTAAACGAACCAATTCAACTTCGATCAATGCTCGTGGTTTTGCATAGGAAACAAGTAAATTATGTGGAGGTGGAGGAGTTCGAAGTGCTTCAGGTGGTAATGAATGTTTGATTATACGTTTTGGTGCTGGTTTATATGGTAACCATTGCTCAACAACAATTGGACCTTCACACAACGACAGAATTCAATTTAAATAAATTTTATAGTAAAAAGAAAGTTGACATACGTGGTTTCGGTGGTAAATCGGGATAACGATGAATGATAATCTAAAGAGAAACAATGAAATTGAAACGAAGAGAAATAAATGAATGTGAACTTGTTGCGGAGGTTGTTTAGGTGGTGGAACATATTTATTGTAGACAATTGGTTGATCTGAATTTTGTGGTGGTGGTTTGGGTGGTGTACTTTTAATGACAATAGGTGATGGTGTTCTTGGTTCTCGTTGTCCTACTCGAACATGAATCGGTGGTTTGGGTCCTTGAGTTGGAAGTAAAACTTCTTGAACTTGAACTTCAACTGGTTGAGGTGTTGGCGGTTGTAATTGACGTAAATAAACTTTTTGTTTATAAATTTGTTCGGCACTTTCCCGTTGTTCAATAATTGGATTTGGATCTAAATTTAATTCTCCAAATGGTTCGTCGACATCCGTAGATGATCGATCTTGAAATCGTTCGTCATCTGTAGTCGTCGTGATTGTCTCAGTATCATCTTGAGTTGTTTGTCGTTGAGCATTGATTCGAACTGGACGTTGATCATTTGAATGATATTGTCTGAAAGCAGATAGATTTTCGTAATTCTTGTGAGAATTTGCTTTTGTCTCAATTCGAATTTCAGTTTGAGATAAATCTGTTGGTGGTTGTTGTTGAGCATCATCTCCGCCTGCAAACTGATGTAAAAGTGAACTAACATAATGTTTAATTGAATCTCGATTCGTTGTATTAGGAATTGTTTGTTCAATTGATGGTGTAATATCTTCATCCGATGATGAAGATGAAAATTCGTCGTCATATTTCGTTTGTTTCGCCATGATTCGTTAGTCTTTAGTAGAAATGAGGTAAAAAAAAAGTCAAAGTGAATGAGCCGTCATATTTGTAGGAGAGAACCTTGTGTCGTCGTTTGCGTCGAAGGATACAATCGAAAGGACAAGTACGTAACCGTTAATTTGAACCTTGATAGAATATTTCATTCTTTTATATTTCTTTTATCAGTCAACCGTAAATTATCTATGAACAATCAAAGGTTTCGTCTTTTAAATTTATTGTTAATCATCATTAAAAAGAAAATGTTTTTTTCAAATAATGAAAAATGATGAACATCGATATTTTCTCTAAGACAAATAGAAAAAGGAATCGTTGTCGGTTTTTTTCTTGTTGTTTGCTTAGTCGCTTTGTTAAATCAATTGGAATACATTTTAGAGCACATTACTTTTTCTTGAAAAAAAAGAACAAGACGAAAGTCGTCGTTCTTCTTTTTCTTTCTCGTCTTAAACACAAAAAAAAATGAATGCATAGATTGTATTATGGAGAAATCAAAACAACAGAATCTCGTTGATCAGAAGTTTTTTTTTCCTGTTTTATTGGCAATGAATTTTTTGTTTCTTTCTGTCGTAGAAAAGAAAGAGAGAGAGAAACCATTTAAAAAAAAAGAAGTTGCTCGTAATATAATCAAAAAAAAAGGGGGAACTTATGATTTTGTGAATGGAGAATTTTCTTTCATATTTTCAAAATTCGAATGATTTAAAAAGATTTATTCAATCGAATACTGATCGAAAACGTGTGATGGCAATTTGTTTTAGTTTAATTATAATTTTACTGTTTTATCAAATCGTAATTTATGTCCAAGGAAACATTTCTGCGTACAACAAAGCTCAAAGAATCTATTTTGCTCCCAATCGAAATACACATTTAAATCCGTATACAGATCAAACGAAACTGAACGATAAAGCTCAATCTCCTCCAGCATGTTTGATCATTATTCGTACAGCAGACGGTCAATTCGGTAATCGGATGTTTTTATTTGCAAGTGCATATGGTTTAGCTCGTTTACATCAATGCACACTCTATGTTGCTCCGTGGATTTTAAATGATCTTCGAGCAATCTTTCGAATTGATATCAATCAAACCAAAGTTCATTTAACTACGAACGATAGTGTTGTTAGTAATCCAAAGGAAATCTTCGGACGATACAGTGCTTGCACGTTATTTAGTGATTTATTTCGAATTCCATTAAATTCAACTTACAGTCGTTATGAAATGATTGGTTTTTATCAAGCTTATGGATATTTTGAAAAATATCGAGAAGAAATTAATTTTCTATTTCAATTTAAATCAGAACCCGTTTCGAGAAATGTAGCTCTAGTCGAACAACTTCTCAAAGGTTAAATTAACAAGAAAAACTGATTTAATAATGAAATAAAGTTTTTTTTGAGTTTAGCGGTTTGGAATATTCCATTGAATTTAAGCAAATATACCAAAGAGAATGTTCCACATAGTTATTTGAAATCATTACTGATAAATCCTCCGTCTGGTTTACCAGTAGTGACATGGATTGGAATTCATATTCGTCGAGGAGATTTCTTAACATTTTTTAAGATCGACACAAGTATCGAATATTTAACTTGGGCGATGAATTATTTTCGAAGGAAATATGTCAATTGTCGATTTGTAATTGCCAGTGACGATAAAAAATATGTCGAAACAACTCTAGGAAATAATACGGATATATTTATAACTCCATCGAATTTCTTCGCAGGTGATGATTTAGCTGCACTAGGATTATGTGAACATGCGATTGTTACTGCTGGGACTTATGGATGGTGGGCTGCTTGGTTCGCTGGTGGTGATGTTATTCATGATCTCAATTATCCAGTTGGCTTTCAGAAGTGTGTTAAAGAACATTATTTTCCACCTTGGTTTCTCTTTCCACATAATAGTACAAGTTTAGGTTCGAATCCATCCAAATGAAACTAAGATAACTTTTATGTCTGATCGAACATCAACAGAGTTTGTTTTTTAAAAAAAAAAAGATAAATAGAAACGATCAACAATTATAAATAAGTAGTGGAATGTTTATTTACACGCACATAGAGACAGAGAGAAGTATGAAAAGAAGAAAGATGTGCTGTTTGATAATTAAGCAGATGCTGTACTTTGTACTTGCGCTGGTTTATGAACTGAATCAGGAGCTAATGTTCGAATAAGACTTGCAGCCATTTCAAAGAATTCCATAACTTCTGAAACTTGATCATCTGAATTATTCGTACTATTATTTGTTGAACTTTCATTTTCAGTAAAATCCCAATTGATCGAACGATTATTTGGTTGAATATTTTCCATTTGTTCATCTTCACCATTCGTTAAACCTTTTTAAAACAAAAAGAATAAAGATTTATTTGAAAATCGAAATCATAAGAAACCATGTTGATTGTCAATAGCTGGGTGAATTTGTTCAGAATTAATATTTAAATTTCTAAAATCTAACAAATATGATCGATGATCGACTTGATACAATTGAAGACCCAATTTAACCTAAACGATAGATTCGTTTGATGAATAGGCACTGGTGGTTCAGTGGTAGAATGCTCGCTTGCCACGCGGGCGACCCGGGTCCGATTCCCGGCCAGTGCATTTCTTTCTCTCTTTTTTGACTTACATATCGATCTGTATTCGGAACTTTACGACGAGCACGAAGACTGTAAACACTTTTATTTGTATATTTCCATTCCTATTTAATTTCATCGATTTCTTTTGTCTGTAAAAGTAAAGAAAATAAACGAACCATTCCTAATTCTTTCATTGCTTTGAACACTTCGTTCATAATATCTTGTGGTTTCGATTGCGATCGAATACCTAAATGCCATTTTGCTTTTTTCAACGAAGCAGCAGCCGGTCCGTTTGTCGAGCCCGATGATTTTCGACTTTGTGAAGAATTTGTTCCATCGATTGGATCTAATGTTACGCTTAGATCTTTCAAAGCTAAATAACAACAACATTCATTTGATTCATATTTTGAAGAAAAATATAAACCTGGCATTTTTTCTGGATGAGGACGAATTGGTGTTGCTTTCTATTTCAAAATCGAGAAACTCGTTTTTTCTCATTAAAAAAGCAAGAGCTTACAAATGGAGATGGAGAACGAGCTGATGTTGCATTTGGCTAAAGAAATTCTTGATTAAGAAAAGTTTGTTTTTATAATTGAATTGAATTTACTGTCATCGATAGAAATGCTGAATGTGGTGGACTTGATGCAGCAAAGAAATCAGCAATTTCAACTTTTCTCGCTAAAATAAAGAAAATTTGATTTGAATGAAAAATTGTTGTTGAATTCGAACCTTCATTCCAAATTCTTTTATTATCAATAATTAAATGATAAGCAATGACAAGTTGATCATGTCGATCATTAATTAAAAGAGCATCTTGAACTTCAGTTTCAGTGACACCGAATTTCTGAAGACAAATTTCTGTTGAACAAAAATCAATATCGATCATGAAGATTTGCTTACTTCACAAACATCTTGAATTGCATCGAGATCAATGATATTTGTTCCTTCTTCACACGTTTTCGGGAAAAGATAATCAGGTAAATTCACTTTGAACCATTCGTGTTCTCTGCAGAATTTGCAAATATTTCGATTTGAAAAAAAATTTTCGAACAAACCGAATTTCTTTAATTGTGATTCGACGAACAGGATCAACAGTTAACATTTTTTTGAGAAGATCAACAACTTGTGGATTTAAATATTCAGGTATTGGAAATATTCCGGCTAATTCAAACAAAAATTTCATCTTATCTTTATTCAATAGACACACAAAAAACGAATATTTTTCGCATTTTTCGAATATCAATTCGTTTTCTCTTTCGATTCTCATTGACAAAACTTACATCGAATTTTTTTAAATAGAACTTGAACATTATCATCATCGAATGGTAACTAAATTCACATGTTTTTTTTTTCTGTTTTCAAATCAAACAAAACAAGAATAAACACATACAGTTCCCGTTAGTAAAGCATAGAGAATGACACCACAACTCCAAATATCAACTTCTTGTCCAGCATAAAGTCTACAAATGGATTTTTTTCAATGAATTTTTTTTCAATGATTTGATTTAGTCAAACGAACTCTCCGGAAACAACTTCCGGTGCAGCATAATTCGGTGAACCACAGGAAGTTTTCAATAATTCACCATCTTTCATCATATTTGATAAACCTTTACAAAAGATTCTTTAAGAAGAAGAAAACAATTATTTGTCTAACCAAAATCTGCTATTTTAACATGAGATGCATCATCGAGAAGAAGATTTTCTGGTCTAAAAATCAAGATTTTCAATTGAAGAGACAAATTGACAATGAAATCTCACTTAAGATCACGATGAACGACCATATGTCGATGACAATAATCAACACCCGAGATGATTTGTTGAAAAAATGGTCGAGCTTCTGCTTCAGTTAATTTTCCTTTTTTAACAATATAATCGAATAATTCTCCACCAGAAACATATTCCATAACCATAAATATATCGGTTGGTGTACTTATCACTTGATATCTAAATAAACATTCTCTCGTCTGTCAATTCAATCAAATCGAATCGATTACAATTTAATAATATGTGGATGTCGAAAAAGTCGAAGATTTTGAATTTCTCTTCGAATTTTTCCCACGACATCTAATTGTTTGATTTTAGTTCGATTGACAATTTTAATTGCAACTGTATGTCTTGTTAATTGATGATAGGCTTCTATTCAAATTTGAAGGAAAAAAAACACCGTGAATTTGTTTTCTTTTCAAAAAAAAATGAAATCTAACTTTTAACTTTTCCGAAACTTCCTGTTCCAAGTGTTTCATTAAGAATGTAATGACCAATTCGAATAACACCAACATCCGTCGAAGGTGTATTTAAACTGTTTGCAGCTTGATTTTCTTTCTTCTTACGTTTGTATTTATCCTATTGTAAAAAAAAACAAATCAAGTTCAAAGTTCAAAATAAAAACGATCGAAATTCCTACAATGACAGAAGACATGACTTTCTTCGATTGATTCGATTAAATCTCAAAATTATCACAATTCAAAAGACAGAATATGAATGAGTCTACGCGAATGCGCAATTGTTAAATTCCGATGAAAAGATATGTGATGATATTTTTGTGCGTATCGATGTGTTTGTATAAACGAACAAATTGTCTGTATCATGATTCATTCATTCTCTTACTAGCGTTGTTTTTTTCCACATAATCATTACCAATCATGTTTAACATTCGAATTATTTTCGACTGACACATAGTGACCTCCCGTACGAAAAGATATTTTTTATATCTATCTACAGATTCTTCTTAGTTAAGATCATCATATTCACTCTGGTTTTATCCGGAAGATCAAAACACAGCTTCTAAGATAGGATTTCATTTCACAGAACTGATATACGGAACGAGAAAAATCTGGACTTCAATCAATTTTTTACGTAAAATATTTCCTTGAATAATGGTGAAGGTAAAAGAAAGTGAACTAAAAAAATTTAGCTTATATTTTTTTTCGAATTGTAAAGGTATTACTTTCCATAGTTACCATACCAGTTTTATACAAATAGAATTCAATTTTACTAATAAATGAAT
>ERZ778027.718-NODE-718-length-69307-cov-36.845088_pt1 | contig 69307 bp, 72 predicted proteins | sample MGYA00375757_ERZ778027 | MGnify/ENA primary metagenome ERZ778027 (study PRJEB29350, sample SAMN05389817) | bioreactor metagenome | isolation source: Ammonium sulfate bioreactor | place: South Africa: University of Cape Town | collected 2014-02-18 ...
CGTCGGCCAACCCGGCCGCCACCTCGGGCGCGAGCCGCTGCCCGAGCAGACCCTGATAACGCTCGCGGGCCTGCTCAGCCGAGGCAATGTCGAACAGCCCCCCGATCGTCTGCAACGACCCGGCCTGCGCGCGACCCTCGGCCAACACGCGGGTCGCCGCCTGCTGCGCGGCCGTGCGATCGAGCACCGCGGCCAGCCGTTCCCGCGCCGACTCCGCGATCCGCTCCGGGTCGTGGGCGTCCGGAGCGCGTTCGGTCACCAGATACAGCACGTTCGACTCCCGGCCGCGGGTGGCGGCCGGATACAGGGCCTCCCGGGTGGCATCGCGGTCGACGATCGGATGCCCGCTGTCCACGGTCAGGCCCTGCGCCGCGTGCCCGGTCACGGCGTAGGCGAGCGTCACGTGCGCGGCCACGTACTCCTTGGGCAGGTGCGCGGTCGCCCCGAACCGATCCACGACCAGCAGATCCCCGGTCTCGACGTCGCGACCGACGACGGTGTAGACCTCGCGGTTGGTCACCGGCCACGCCGGACCCGCCCGCCCGTCAGACCCGATCGCTGGATCCACCCGCAGCCGGTAGTCATTGCGCCGGGCCTGCACCCGATCCCCAACACTGATTTCCTGCCGCCGCTCGCCGGCCTCGGCCAGGGTGTCCGGGCTGACCCGGCCCAGCTCGATCAGCCTGTCGCGGATCTGCTCGGACAGCTCGTCCGCGTGCACGTTCGTCCCGACGATCAGCAGCGACTGCCTGCCGGCGAGGGTGTCGGCGAGGTAGCCGCGCAGCGCGGCTTCCTGCATCTCCTCGATGGTCCCGGTGCGCAGCCGGCCGTGCTCGGCGTAGGCGTCGACGGCGGCGTGGTCACCGGCGCGCAGCTGCAGGCTGGCCTCGCGCTCCCACTCGGCGGTGAAGCGGTGTACCACGGTGAGCTCGTGCGCCCCGACCGTCTCGGCCAGGTGCGCGAACATCCCGCCGGCCTCGACCGCGTCGAGCTGGGCGTGGTCACCGGTGAACACCACCTTCGCCCCAGCCGCCGCGGCGAGGGTGGCGATCGCGTGCAGCTCCCGCGTGGGCGACATGCCGGCCTCGTCGACGACCAGCAGATCCCCCGCGGACAGCCGCTCCCGGGGCTGCCCAGTCACCGGATCTGGCTGGAACGCGGCGAGGAAGCGGCTGGTGTTGACCGCGGCCAGGCCGAGCCCGGCCAGGTTCTGCGTGGCGATCTGCGAGGTGGCCAACCCCAGGACACGCCCGCCGGTCCGCTCGTTCCATGCCGCGGCCAACGCGGACACCGTGTGCGACTTGCCGGCGCCGGCGGGGCCGACCAGCACGTCCCCGACCCGCCTCGATCCGAGGACCCCGGCCACCGCGGCCACCTGGTCCGGCGACAGGCCGGCCGCGGTCAGCTCGACCTCCAGCATGGCCAGTTCCGGCTCGCTGACCGTGGCCGCGACCGGGGTGCGGGCCAGCCCGACCAGCCCGTCCTCCATCGCCAGGTGCGCGCTGGTGGCGAACCGCTCATGGTTCGCCCGCCGATACACCGACCCGCCATCGGTGCGCTGCAGCGCACCGGGCACGGCCACCGGGTCCGGCGCGGACACCCGCACCACCCCGGCCACGGACAGGGCCTCCGTCGTCAGCGCCTCGAGCACCGCCGGCCGATCGGCCACGCCCACCCCGAGCTGGTGCGCGTCACCCAGGCGCGCGTCCAGAGCCGCGGTCAGGTTCCCGTGGGTCCACACCGCGTACTGGGTCTGCACGTCGCCGATGGCCGCGGCCATCACCTTCGCCCGGTCCACCCCGGCCACCACCTGCGCACCGCCCGCGACCCCCGCCCGCGACCGACCGCTCGTCCCGGCGGCCATGTCCGCCCCGACCTGCCGGCCGTCCACGGTGACCGCCCGGCCGGGCTCCTGATCCACCAGGGCGGCCAGCTCGGCCATGTCATAACCGGCGGCGGCCACCTCGTCGACCACCTCCAGCATCCGCTCCAACCTGGCCGCGCCCCACGCGGTCACCGCCGCCGGCCCCGACTCCGCGGTCTTGGCCGCGCGGGTCTGCAAGGTGGCCATGTCGGCCATCGCCTTGCGCGCCAACCCGCCCGGCTCCCGGCCGTGCCGCTCCACGTAGCCGGCGACCAGCTCGGCCACCCGCTCCTGCACCTGCCCGCGCCGCGTGGACGCCTCCGCGCACAGCTGCGGATCGACCCCGACGATCTCCCGCGCCACCCCGTCCGGGCGCAACGCGAACCGCGCACCCGTCGCCTCACTGACCAGCTGCTCCAGCGCCCGCACATACGCGGTGTCGATCGCCTCCTTATAGGCCCGGAACGCCGCCCCATCCAACGCCCGCACCTGCCCGTCCGCGGTCGTCGTCCGGTTCAACATCCCGCCGTGGGTGTGCAGCTGCGGCTCGTTCGCCCGCGACGTCGAATGCCGCCACAACGTCCACACCGACCCCCGCCCCGCCTCAAACCGCCCCACCGACTCGTTCCCCGACACCCGCGCCCCGTGCCACCCGGTCCGCGTGGACACGATGTGCTTGTCGGCGTAGGCGATCGCGATCTCCACCGCCTTGTCGTGCGCGGCGGCCACCGCCGCGGCCTGCTCGGTCGCGCCGGCTGCGAGCAGCGCGGCCCAGTAGACCGACACGCTCTTCGGGGCGGAGAACGTGAAGTCGTAGTAGGCGACACCCTTGCGGGTGTCCGTCGCCGCGGCCTGCTGGCGCAGCTGCTGCTCCCGCTCGGGACTGACCGGGCCCTTCTCCTGGGCCTTCAACGCCTCGAACCGCTGCTCCTCGTCCTTGTACTTCGGCGGCCGCCGGCCCAGAAAATCCGGGTCCTTCTCCGTCGACTCCGGGCGGCGCAGCTGCCCGAACACCGCCCGCACATCATCCGGGTCCGCGACCTCGCCGGACGCGAACGGCAGGCCCATCGCCTCCATCCCCGTGCCGAACCAGTAACCCCGCGGGTCGCCCTGCTCCACCGCGGCCGCGAAATACGCGGCCGCGCCCTTCTCCCGGCCGGCGGCCCGCTCGGCCGTGTGCCCGGCCGTCAGGTCCGGACCACGGTCCAGCTCGGCGGCGGGGGCGTCGTGCTGGCAACCGCAGCCACGGATCAGGTACTCCACCGCACCCGCGGGGATCGCCGTGATCCGCAACATGATCACCATCCTACCGCACCCGACCAAGATCACAAACACTGTGCATAGGTGTGCTGCAGTTGATCAGTCGGTTCGAGTCTTGAGATTTGGGTGCGTGGGTGTTCCTGTCCCGTCGGAACGTAGGTGAGATGAGAGTAGATGCATCAGCAAAATGAGAGTGCTGGCGTCACGTAGATGAGAGTGGTCGGGGCGGCTGGTCATGGCGTGTCGAGCGGACGTCGTCGGCGAGTTCGAGGTTGCGGGAGCGGTGGCGGCGGTGCGCGAGCCCGAGCTGTGGCAACCGCGCTGTCGACCCGAACACGGGGCAGACCGGGTACCGCATCCGCGACCAGCGGGTCGTCAATCCCGACTCCGCGCAGACGATCTACCGCCTCCGAGGCTGAGAACACGGCTCTGGCCGCGGACACGGGTTCCGCGACACTCGTCGAGCAGGCACGACACCGCCGCGGATGTCTCACGAAGAATCCTCTCCGACACGCCCTCCACTGCACACCACACGGCGCGGCCAGGAACATATACGCCCGGGGGTATGTTGGCAGTAGTGGAGGTGGCGACATGGAGATGACTCCCGCCCTGGTGGGTGACGCGTTGGTGCGGTTGCGACGCGCGCAGGGGCAGCTGGCCGGCGTGGTCCGGGCGATCGAGGGGGGTGGGGACTGCGCCGAGGTGCTGACCCAGCTCGCCGCGGTCTCCCGCGCCCTGGACCGCGCCGGTTTCAAGATCGTCGCGAGTGGCATGCGCCACTGCCAGGCGGCCCGGGACCGGGGCGAGCAGCCGCCGATGACCGAGGACGAGCTGGAGAAGCTGTTCCTCTCGCTGGCCTGATCGGCGAGCCTCGACCACTCGCGGCGTAGCCGCGTGGTGGTCGCAGCGGCAGAAGAGTGTTTCCCGGATACCCCCCTGGGTATCCTGATGAGGAGGTGATGCGTCGTGCAGATGCGCGAGGTCGATGTGGAGCAGTTCGCGGTGGAGCGCCGCCCGAGCATGGCGGTGGTGGATGTGCGTTCGGCCGAGGAGTTCGCCGCGGGGCATGTGCCGGGTGCGGTGAACGTGCCGCTGGAGCGGGTGATCACCGATCCGGGCCGCTACGCCGGGCAGGAGCTGTACGTGATCTGTCAGTCCGGTGGTCGCAGCGCCAAGGCGGCCGAGGCGCTGACCGCGGCCGGTGCACGACCGGTGTCGGTGGCCGGCGGGACCGCCGGCTGGATCAGCTCCGGGCGCCCGGTGGACACCGGCGCCCGATGAGCGCCCCCACCGACCCGATCGAACCGACGAGACGAAGGAGATCTGACGTGATCGACGTCGAAGTGATCGAGACATCCTCGCTGGGTGACCGCAGCTATCTCGCCTCCGACGGTGAGGTGGCGGTGGTGGTCGACCCGCAGCGCGACGTGGACCGGGTCCTGGCCCTCGCCGGGCGGCTCGGGGTGCGGATCACCCACGTCGTGGAGACCCACGTGCACAACGACTACGTCTCCGGTGGGCTCGAGCTCGCGCGCCTCACCGGAGCGGCATATGTGATGTCGGCGCAGGACGACCTGGCGTTCGAACGCACCGGCGTAATCGACGGTGACGTGCTGGAGGCCTCGCCGCGGCTGCGGTTGCGAGTGCTGGCCACCCCGGGGCACACCTTCCACCACCTGTCCTACGTGGTGGAGGGCGCGGACGGACCGCAGGGGGTGTTCACCGGCGGGTCGCTGCTCTACGGCACCACCGGGCGCACCGACCTGCTCGGCGACGAGCACGCGCAGACCCTGGCCCGCGCGCAGCACGCCTCGGCCGCGTCGATGGTCGCGGCGTTGCCCGACGGGGCGCAGGTGTGGCCGACCCACGGGTTCGGCAGCTTCTGCACTGCCAGCCCCGCGTCGGGGGACGACTCCACCCTCGGGCACGAGAAGGAGGTCAACCCGGTGCTGCGGCTGGCCCGCGACGAGTTCGTCCAAGAGGCCCTGTCCGGGTTGGGCGCCTACCCCGCCTACTACGCGCACATGGGTGCGCTCAACACCGCCGGCCCGGCGCCGGTGGACCTACGTCCGGCGACCACGGCCGACCCGGCCGAGCTGGCGCGCCGGCTGACCGCCGGGGAGTGGGTGATCGACCTGCGCCACCGCAAGGCCTACCTCGACTCGCACCTCACCGGGACGGTCAGCCTGGGCCTGGACGGGCCGATGGCGACCTGGCTGGGCTGGATGGCACCCCATGACGCACCGATCACCCTGCTCGGCGAGGACCGCGCGCAGGTCGCGCAGGCCCAACGGGAGCTGGTCCGCATCGGCGTCGATCACGTCGTCGCCTCGGCCACTGGCGAGCCGGGGGAGCTTGCCGAGGACGCCAGGCAGCTGGCCGGGCTGCCGAGCGCGAGTTTCGCCGACCTGTCCGCCGAGCTGTCCGGCGGGCGGGCTGCGGACCTGCCACCCGCTCAGGTGGTCCTCGACGTCCGGCTGGGCGCCGAGTGGGACGCCTCGCACGTGCGCGGCGCGGTACACATCCCGTTGCCCGAGCTGGACGGCCGGCTCGCCGAGGTGCCCGACGGTGCGGTGTGGGTGCACTGCGGCAGCGGCTACCGCGCCACCGCGGCCGCATCGCTGCTCGCGCGCGCCGGGCGGACCGTGGTGGTCGTCGACGACATGTTCGGCGACGCCGCCGACGCCGGTGTCCCGCTGACCACCACCGCGTGAAAGGCCCGCGGCCCCGCAGCCCGAGGCGGGCGCGATGATCCTCGCCGGCGTGTTCGGCCTGGTCATCGGCGCCGCTCTGGGGCTGCTCGGCGCCGGCGGCTCGATCCTGGCCGTCCCGGCCCTGGTCTACGGCGTCGGCCAACCGGTGGAGGCCGCGCTGTTCGGGTCGCTGCTGGTGGTGGCCGTGTCGGCCGCGGGCGGATTGGCGGCACGGCTGCGGTCCGGGGTGATCCGGTGGCCGGTGGCGCTGGTGTTCGGCGCCGCGGGAGTGCCCACCGCGTTCGCCGGGACCGCGCTCGGCCGCCTGATCGCCGACCAATGGCTGCTGGTCGCGTTCTCGGTGCTGATGGTCCTCGTCGCGGTCCGGATGCTGCGCCCGAACCCCGAGGAGGCGACCGGCGGGGCCTGCCGGATCCGCGACGGGCGGGTCGACTGGCGCAGCTGCCTGCCCAAAGCGCTCGCCGCCGGCGCCGGGGTCGGGGTGCTGACCGGGCTGTTCGGCGTCGGTGGTGGGTTCATCATCGTGCCCGCCCTGACCCTGCTGCTCGGGCTGAGCGCCGCCGAGGCCATCGCCACCTCGCTGGTGATCGTCACGATCACCTCGCTGGCCGGGTTGTCCGCGCACGCCGCCGCCGCCGGAGGCGTGGACTACGCCGTGATCGCCGCGTTCGCCGGCACCGCCCTGCTCGCGTCGCTGGCCGCCGGGCGCGTGGCGAACCGGCTCCCGGCCGCCGCACTGCGGCGCGGGTTCGCCTACCTGATCCTGGCCGTCGCGGTCGGCGTCGCCGCCGCCGCGCTGCTCGCGCCGGCCGCACTGAGCACCGGATGACGACAACGACCCATCCGCTTACACCACCACCGAATGGAGACCCAGTAATGGACTACGACATGACGATCACCCTGGACCTGCCCTACGAGCAGGCCGTCCCCGCGGTCAAGGCGGCCCTGGCCGAGCAGGGGTTCGGGGTTCTCACCGAGATCGACGCCCAGGCCACGCTGAAGGAGAAGCTCGGCCACGACATGGAGCACTACGTCATCCTGGGCGCCTGCAACCCCCAGCTCGCCCACCGCGCCCTCGACGTCGACCGCCAGATCGGGCTGCTGCTGCCGTGCAACGTCGTGGTCCGCGCCGACGGCGACACCCGCAGCATCGTCTCGGCCCTGGACCCGCAGATCATGGTCACCATCCCCGAGCGTGAGGACCTGCGCCCCGTCGCGGACGAGGCCGGGGTGCGTATCCGGGCCGCCCTCGACGCACTCACCAGCGGCTGATTCGCAGACCACAACTGGCACGACGAGACGAGGGAGCGGAACGACCATGATGGACGGCTCGATGATGGGTTGGTTCTGGATCTGGCCGGTACTGGTACTGATCGGCGTGGTGCTGCTGGGTTACCTCGCCTACCGGCTCACCCAGAACCGCAGACCCGGCGCGGACACCGCAGCGGTGGCGGGGCCATCCTCGGCCCGGCAGATCCTCGACGAGCGCTACGCCCGCGGCGAGATCGACGACGAGGAGTACCGCAAGCGCCGCGACGAACTGACATGACCCCGGCACCGATCAGCCGACGCCGCGCGATCGTCCTGGGCGGGCTCGGTGCCGCCGCCGTCGCCACCGGGGCGACGGGCTGGATCGCCACCGGCGCCGGTGCAGATAGTCGGTTGCGGCCAGCCGACACCGGAGCGGAGCTGCGCCAGCCGCAGGTCCTCGACAGCCGGGCCGGTCGGCTGCAGGTAGAGCTCACCGCCGCCGCAGGTGTGCGGCTGACCGGCCGGGATACACACGGGCTCGGCTACAACACCACCGCACCCGGGCCGACGCTGCGGGTGCGCCCCGGCGACGAGCTCGCGGTGCGCCTGACCAACCGGCTCGACGAGCCCACCAACCTGCACACCCACGGGCTGCGGGTCTCCCCGGAGGCCAACAGCGACAACCCGTTCCTGCGTGTCGACCCCGGCGCCTCGTTCGACTACCTCTACCGGATCCCACCTGATCACCCGGCCGGCACCTACTGGTACCACCCGCACCACCACGGCATGGTGGCCGATCAGATCTTCGGCGGGCTCGCCGGTGCGCTGCTGGTCGCCCCACCCGGGCCTGACCCCGACCTACCGGTGATCGAGGACCGGGTGCTGCTGGTCACCGACACCACCCTCGACGGTGACGGCGGGCTCGTCGAGGTGAGCGCGATGGACCGGGCGATGGGGCGCCACGGCGAGCTGGTCCTGGTCAACGGCCAGCACCAACCCACCATCCCCGCGGCCCCCGGCGCGACGCAGCGCTGGCGGCTCGTCAACGGCTGCGTGTCCCGGGTGATGCCGATCCGCCTCGACGGGCACCAGCTCGTCCTCGTCGCCCAGGACGGCACGTTCCTGCCCGCCCCCGTCGCCGCGGACCGGGTAACGCTCGCCCCGGGCAACCGGGCCGACGTGATCGTGCGCCCCACCGGCACCGGCCGCTACCCGCTGATCGCCGACGCCGCCGACCGCGGAAGCATGGGCGGGATGGGTGGCGGCACCGCGGCCAGCGGGCCGGTCACCCTCGCCACCATGGTCACCGCCGGGGCACCGGTCACCGCCCCGTCGCTGCCGACCGCCCTGCCCGCCGAAGAGCCCGCCGCTGGGCCGGTGACCGGGCGGCGGCAGATCGCCTTCCAGATGGGCATGGGCATGGGCGGAATGGCCTTCACCATCGACGGACGCACCTTCGACCCCGAACGCGACGACCAGACCATCACCCTGGGCGCCACCGAGGAATGGACCGTCAGCAATCCCAGCCCACTCGCGCACCCGTTCCACCTGCACGTCTGGCCGTTCATCGTGCTCGAATCCAACGACGCCACCCCACCGACCGGGGCGCCCCAGGACGTCGTCCTCGTCCCGGCCCACGGCTGGGTCCGGCTCCGCATCCCGTTCACCACGTACTCCGGGCGCAGCGTCTACCACTGCCACATCCTCGACCACGAAGACGCCGGAATGATGGCCACCGTCAACGTCCGCCCATAGTTGAGACTCGACTCGGCCGTCGCGGGGCAGGGCCCGACGGCGGCGGCCGGCTCCGCGACCATCCAGCGCACGACCCCCCACCGACAAGGACGCCCCTGTGGCCCACGCCAGCCCCCGCCACGTCGACGCACGCACCGTTCGCGACTGGCTCGACGACCCCGACACCGTGACCGTCATCGACGTCCGCAGTCCCGCGGAGTTCGAGACCGTGCACCTCCGCGGCTCATACAATGTGCCCCTGACCATGGTCGGCGAGCACACCGAGCAGCTCGCCGCCCACCTCGACCGACGGGTAGTGCTCGTCTGCCAATCCGGGACACGAGCCACGCAGGCCCACCAGCGGCTCGCCGGAGTCGGCGCCGAACGTGTCCACGTCCTCGACGGCGGCATCGCTGCCTACTCCGCCGCCGGTGGTGACGTCGTCCATGGTCGTGCTCGCTGGGCGCTCGAGCGCCAGGTTCGCATCGTCGCCGGGACGCTCGTGCTCGCCGGCCTTGCCGCAGGCCTGCGCGCGCCGAAAGCGCGCCTGCTCGCCGGCGGAATCGGCGCCGGCCTCACCGTCTCCGCGCTGACCGACACCTGCACGATGGGCCGGGTCCTCGCTGCTCTGCCCTACAACCGCGGTCCCCGCGACCGCACGCCGGTCGAGGTACTCGCGCAGCTCCCCGCCGCCCGGAAGGCGGCATGAGCAAGTCGAGTTGTCTCGATCCACGAACTGATCCACGTAGATGGCGGCCCGGAGGCACCGGCCGTGTGCACCTCGGCCCGGTTCCCGATCGCCGACACGGGCTCTGCGGTGCTCGCCCTTCGCTGGCTGATCGACCGCATCGAACGCGCGGCCGCAGAACCGCCAGACGGCCTCCTCAACCGCTGCGGCGGTGCTCGGCGACGACGTTGTGCACGGTCCCGACCGACACCTTGGTCGCCGCGGCGATGGTGCGGATCGACTCACCCTCCCCGTGCCGGGCCAGGATGACGCGCCGCTTGTCGGCATCCACGACCCGGGGCCGGCCACCGATGCGGCCACGGGCCCGAGCCGCGGCCAGCCCGTCGCGGGTCTTGCGCACGATGTCGCGGCGGCGGTCCTCGGCCAGGGCCAGCGCGAGATCGAGGATCAGGCTCCGCTCGATGTGCTCGCCCGCAGCGATCCCGGCGAGCACCTTCACCGCGATACCCCGGGAGAACAAGTCGTTGAGCACCAGCAGCCCCTCGAGCAGGTTGCGGCCCAGCCGGTCGACCTCCTGCACCGCCAGCAGATCACCCGGACGTAGGTAGTCGATCGCCGCGCCCAGCGCGGGCCGGGCATCCACGGCGAGGCTGCCGCTGATCTTCTCCTCGAACACCTTCACGCACAGCCCGTCCAGGGCGTCGTGCTGCCGCGCGGTCTCCTGCTTGCTCGTGCTGACCCGCACCAGCCCCACCAGCGCCACGACAACCCCCACCCATCGTTCACTAAACCCGTTCATCAACCAGGGCCGAACCTACCGGATGCTGAACGAGTTGTTGAACGGAGACGGCTCGTTGCGGCCGTGTCGGCGCACCGGCGGGCGGATGTTCAGCCATCGACCGTTTGTCGAACACCCTGGCAAGGGGTCCCGGTTGACACGTACGCGTCAACCGGGAGGGGTGAGGGTTGGACGGCCGGCGCCGCTACCCGCTGCACGGGTCCTTGACCTCGTTCGACGTCACTCCTGCGGCGCGGGCGCCGTGCCATCCGATGGCGGCGGCGAGGAGCAGGAGCGCGCCGCCGAGGTAGTAGACGGCCTGGATGCCGATGGCGGCGGCGAGCAGTCCGCCGACGAGCAGGGAGATCAGCCGGCCGAGTTGCCAGAACACGTCGAAGCTGGCGAAGATCCGGCCGCGGGCGTCTGCGGGGGTGTGGGTCTGGAGCAGCGAGTTGAAGGTGACCGCGCCGCTGGAGGTCCCCATCCCGTAGAGGGCGAGGGAGATCAGGGCGAGCGGCAGCGCGGTGAACGTGGCAAGCACGAGGTCGACCACGCCGCGCAGGACGTAGGGCCCGAACACGAACACGGGTCGCCGCGGGTCGCGGACCAGGCGGGTGAGCAGGAACGGCCCGAGCACGGCGCCGACCCCGATCGCGCCCAGGAGCAGCCCGTAGCCGCTGGGTGCCAAGGCGAGGTGGTCGCGGGCCAGCACCACGAGCAGTGCGCTGGTCGCGCCGGCCGAGAGGGCGGCGAGGAGCTGCCCGGCGCCCAGGGCGCGCAGCAGCCGGTCGGCGAGCAGCAGCCGGACGCCGGCGGCGGCGTCGGTGAAGAAGCCGTGGCGCTGGGTCGGTGCGGGCGCGGCGGGCAGCCGCAGCCCGACGAGTAGCAGGGCGCTGAGCGCGAAGCTGGCGGCGTTGATTCCGAACGCGGGTGCGGCGCCGAGCGCGACGTAGAGGATCCCGGCCAGTGGGGCCAGCGCGATCTGCGACAGCACCGCGGCGGTCCAGATGCCGCTGTTCGCGGCCACGAGCTCCTCGTCCTTCACGAGCGTGGGCAGCGCGCTGTTGGCGGCGGGGTTGAACAGCACCGCGCCCGTCGAGAGCCCGAACGCGATGGCGTAGACCGCGATGACGTTGTCCCCGACCAGGAGCAGTGAGGCGGCCAGCACGGCGCGCCACAGGTCCGCGGCGACCATCACCGCGACCCGGGGCAGCCGGTCGACCAGCGTGCCGGCGAACGGGGCGAGCGCGAGCACCGGCACGATCTCGGCGAACACCACCGCGCTGACCCCGAGCGCGGAGCCGGTCAGGTCGAACACCAGCAGCGTCAGCGCAACGGTGGCGAACACGTCCCCGGCCTGGGACACCGTGCGGGCCGACCACAACCGCCGGTAGCCGGGCTGGGCGAACACCGTGCGCAGCCCGACCCGCGACGACGGGGCGCGGGTCACGCGCGGACCGGCTCGGCGGGCGCGTTCTCGATGATCTGGCAGACGACGGCGTCGTGGCCGCCGCGGCGCGCGGTGCCGGCGGCGCGGCGCGCGGCCAGCAGGGAGCGGCGTAGCCGGCGCAGGTCGGCGAGTTTCCGGTCGATCTCGGCGATGTGGGCGTCGAGGATGCCGATGACGCGTCCGCAGGGCTGCTCTCCGCAGCGTTGCAGGTCCAGCACGTCCTTGATCTCGTCCAGGGTGAGGTCGAGGGTCTTGGCCTGGCGGATGAAGTGCAGCACGGCGAGGTCGTCGGCGGTGAACAGGCGGTAGCCCGATTCGGTGCGTTCGGCCTCGGGTAGCAGACCTTTGCGTTCGTAGAGCCGCACGGCCTTCGGGCTCAGCCCGGTCAGCGCGGCGGCCCGGCCGACGGTCACCAGCTCCGCCGGTGTCTCCCCACGTGGTCCTGACGTCATCGCTTGACCTTACCCCAGGGTCAAGGTTCTACGGTCGGGGCAACCGCGCTGACAAGCGACGTTGTCACCAGGAGGCGATGAACGTGGCAGAGACCATGACGACGACGACACTGCAGGTCGAGGGCATGACGTGCAGCGGCTGCGAGCAGCGGATCGGGACCGCGCTGCGCCGGATCGACGGGGTCCGCGAGGTCACCGCGGACCACACCACGGGCGAGGTGGCGGTGCGGTTCGACTCGCGCGCGACGGGTCCGGACGCGGTGCGCGAGCGGATCACCCTGGCCGGTTACACCGTCCGCGACGACGACCCGGCCGAGGGGAGTGGCCCGCGATGACGGCGACCACCGAGACCACCGGCACCGAGACTCTGTGGGCGGCCGAGCCGAGCAGCACAGAGGGCCATGCCCGGATCCGGGCCCGGATCGCCGGGCTGCACTGCTCGCTGTGCACCGGCACCATCGAGAAGGCGTTGGGCCGGATGCCCGGGGTAGGCCAGGTCGCGGTCTCGTTGACCCACGAACAGGCCCTGATCGACTACGAGCCCGACGTGATCGCCCCCGAGGAGATCCTGGGGACGCTGCGCGACATCGGCTATGACCTCTACGACCCGCACAAGCTGCGCCCGTTCGAGGACGAGGAGGCCGATCTCGTCCGGGAGGGCACGCGGCTGCTGGGCGCGGTCGCGGCGAGCGTGACCGCGATCGCGCTGATCCTGGAGGTATCGGGGATCTGGTCGCTGTTGGTCCCGGCGTCGGTGGTGGCGCTGATGGTGCCGGTGTCGTATGCGATTCTGCGCCCGGCCGGGCGGGCCCGCGCGGCGCTGGGGGCGGTGGGCATCCTCGTCCCCGCCGCACTCGCCTATACCGGGCGTGAGGTCGGCCTCATCGGAGACGTCGCGGCGGGGTGGGTGACCGGGGCGCTGGCGTTGGTGGTGGTGTTCGGGGTGGCCCCGCACATCCTGCGGATGGCGTATCAGGCCGCGCGGCGGCGGATCCTCAACCAGCACGTGTTGCTGGAGGTCGGTGCGTTCGCCGGGATCGCCGGCGGGGTCATCGGGCTGGCCGGGGTGTTCCCCGACTATCCGACCGCGCCGTTCTTCGCGGTCACCGTGCTGGTCGCGAACTACCACATCTTCTCCGAGTGGCTCTCGCTGCTGGTCAAGACCCGCTCCAGCCAGGCCGTGCGCAAGCTGCTGGACCTGCAGCCCGACACCGCCCGCGTTGTGCGCGACGGCGTCGAGCGCGACACCCCGATCGCCCAGGTCGGGACCGGGGACATGGTGCGGGTGCGGCCCGGGGAACGGATCCCGGTCGACGGGCAGGTCGTCGAGGGCTACTCGACGGTGGACCTGTCGCTGGTCACCGGGGAACCGGTACCGGTCGAGGCCGGCCCGGGCGCCGAGGTGATCGGCGGTTCCATCAACGGCGCCGGCAGCCTGCTGGTGACCGCGACCCGGGTCGGGACGGAGAGCTTCCTGGCCCAGGTGGTCCGCCACGTCGAGGACGCCCGCGCGCTCAAGCCCGGCATCCTGCACCTGGTCGACCGGGTGCTGCGGGTCTACACCCCGACCGTGCTGATCGTGTCCGCGCTGGCGCTGACCGGGTGGCTGCTCGGGAGCTGGTTGATCGTCGGGGAGCCCGACGTGCGGCGCGCGGTGTTCGCCGCGATCGGGGTGCTGGTGATGGGCTACCCGTGCGCGGTCGGGATCGCCGCCCCGCTGGCCATCGTCCGTGCCGCCGGGGAGGCCGCCGACCGGGGCATCATCATGCGCACCGGGGAGGCGTTCCAGACCTTCGGGCAAGTCGCCACGGTGCTGCTGGACAAGACCGGCACGCTCACCGAGGGCCGCCCCGCCGTCCGTGAGCTGCAGGCGATCGGCACCGAGGAGGAGCTGCTGGCGGTGGCGGCCGCGGCGGAGTCGCCCTCGGAACATCCGCTGGCCCGGGCCGTCGTCGACGCCGCGCAACAGCGCGGGCTCACCGTCGCGGCCGCGGAGGAGTTCACCTCGGTCACCGGGTTCGGGGTCACCGCCCGGGTCGGCGGACGTGAGGTGCTGGTCGGGCGCCCGCACTTCGTCACCGACCGCGGCATCGACCTGGCCGCGCTCAGCGATGCGGTGACCCGGCTGGAGGCCGCCGGGCGCACCGTGGTCGCGGTCGCCGCCGACGGCGCCGCGCTCGGGGTGATCGCGCTGGGCGACGAGATCCGCGGCGACGCAGCCTCGGCCGTCGCGCAGTTGCGCGCCGGCGGGCTGACCCCGGTGCTCGTGACGGGGGACAACCCGCAGGCCGCTGCGCACATCGCCGCGCAGCTGGGCATCGACGACGTCCGGGCCGGGGTGCTGCCCGAGGGCAAGGCGCAGATCGTGCGCGAGTTCCAGACCGGCGACGCCCGGGTGGCGATGGTCGGGGACGGCATCAACGACGCCCCCGCGCTGATGCAGGCCGACGTCGGGATCGCCATGGGTGGGGGCACCGACATCGCGGTGGAGTCCGCCGATGTGATCATCGTCCGCGACGACCTGCACGCCGTGCTCGCCGCGCGGGACCTGTCCCGCTCGGCCTACCGCCGCACCCGACAGAACGTGGCTTTGGCGTTCACCTTCAACGGAATCGGTATCCCGCTGGCCACGACCGGGCTGGTGTACCCGGTGTGGGCGATGGTCGCCATGGCCGCCTCGGTCACCGCCATCTTCGTCAACTCCATCGGCGGGCGCCCGTCGCTGCTGTTCGACGCGATCGCCAGCGTCGGACGCCGGCCCGCCGCGGACACCACCGACGAACACAACTGACGGTCAGCCACGGGTGGGCACCCACACCCACCCCTTCCCGCTGCGATCGACCAGAGGAGAACCTCGTGTCGTCCTTTCCGATCCTCGACCATCCCGCGCCGGAGGCCGCGCTGGGCACACCCGGGCTGGTGCTGCTGGACTTCTGGCAGCTGTCCTGCGCGCCGTGTCGCGCCCTGGAACCCCGGCTGGAGCGGTTCGCGCAACGCCACCCCGGCGAGTTCACCGGCTACCGCATCGACGTCGACACCGACCAGGACACCCCGGCCGCCTTCGACGTGCGGTCCATCCCCACCCTCGTGCTGCTGCGCGACGGCCGCGAGGTCGCCCGCCTCGACGGGCTCATCCGCGACTCCGACCTCGACCAAGTGCTCGACGCCCACCGGGCGCCGGGAGCGCCGTAGCGGGCGGAGGACACCGAATCCGACCGCCCGAGCGCCACCCTGGCGCCCGAGACGGCCAGTGCTCCGACGACCGCGGCGACCTGCGCCGCGGCGAACAGAAGGGACTGATCACCGATGGCTACCACCCTCGTCTCCGAGGCCGACCAGGCCTGTATCGACGCGTGCGCCGAGTGCGCGCAGGCCTGCGAGGCCTGCGCCTACACCTGCTGCATCCCCAGCGGGAACGCCGAGATGGCCGCCTGCGCGCAGCGGTGTCTGGACTGCGCGGCGCTGTGCCGGCTGGCCGTGACCCTGCTGGCCCGCAACTCACCACTCGCCGCCCGGATCTGCCAGCTGTGCGTGGAGATCTGCGAGGCCTGCGCCGCGGAGTGCGAACGCCACGACGCCGAAGGCTGCCAGGCCTGCGCGCGGGCCTGCCGGGCCGCGGCCGAGCAGTGCCGGGCCATGGCCGGCGCCTGACCCCGACCGGGCGGCGGGGCTGCGGCCCGCGGTGCGACGCACCGTGTGCCGCCGCCCGTCCTCACCGGGCTGGCTGGCCGGGGTGGTTCCTCTCACCGACACCAACCACACCCCGCGGGCGTCGTTCTCGCCCCGCCGCTTCGCCTCGTTCCACGCCGCCGGCCCAGCAGGCCGCGACCTCCTGGCGGTGGCGGCATCCACTACCCGATGGCCATCGACGTCGGGCTGCAGCAGGGTGATCAGGTCGGCCGCCACGTCCTCGACGTGCTCACCGCATCCACCGGGCGAGGCTCGACCGGGTGAACCCCGACCACCGAGTTGACCTTCACCCTGGGGCAAGGTTTTAGCGTCCGCGGCGAATCGCGTGGACGGTGGCGGACGCCCCGTCGGGCTGAGCGACGCCCAGCGCCGCGCCTCTGACCGTGTCCACGGCCCACGCCCGACCATCCGCACCCGGCACGTCGATGCCCGGCAAGAGGAGCGAAAGTGCCTGACCAGACGACCTCGCAGAGAGCGCCGCGTGGCCTGCTGGCGCTGCTCACCGCGGCCGCGTTCCTGATCTTCACCCAGGCGTTCATGATCGCGCCGGTGCTGCCGCGGCTGGCGGAGGTGTTCGACACCACCACCGGGGTCGTCGGCCTGGCCATCCCGGCGTACCTGGTGCCCTACGGGGTGATGACGCTGTTGTGGGGGCCGCTGTCGGATCGGGTCGGGCGCCGCCCGGTGATCCTGGGCTCGCTGGCGGCGTTCGTCGTGCTGACCGCGGTGACCGCGCTGGTGGACACCGCCGGCGGGTTCATCGCGATGCGCGTGGCCACCGCCATCGGCGCGAGCGGGGTGGTGCCGATCGCGCTGGCCCTGATCGGGGACCTGTTCCCCTATCAGCAGCGCGGCCGCGCCCTGGGCTGGCTGTTCGGCGGGATGGCCGGGGGCACCGCGTTCGGTGCCGCCGGGGGCGCCCTGGCCGAGCCGCTGATCGGCTGGGCCGGGCTGTTCCTCGCCGCCGCCGCTGGCGGGCTGGTCCTTCTGCTGCTGGTGCTCGGCGCCCGGGCGCTCCCGGCGATCCCGCGGCCCGACTTCCCGCCGCCGGTCCGCGCCGTCGCCGCCGGTTACGCGGCCCTGCTGGGCACCGCCCGCGGTCGGCGCACCTACGGCTACGTGCTGCTCAACGCCGTCCTGCAGTCCGGCGTGTACACGTGGTTGGGGGTCTACCTGACCCAGCGGTTCGGGCTGGGGGAGGTCGGGATCGGGCTGGCGCTGCTCGGCTACGGCATCCCCGGGTTCCTGCTCGGCCCGGTCATCGGCCGGGTCGCCGACCGCTACGGCCGGGCCCGAATCATCCCCGCCGGGGTGGCCCTGGGAGCCCTGTGCGCGCTGGCGCTGGCGGCGCCGCTGCCGCTGATCGCCGTGCAGGTCGCCATCATCAGCCTGTCGCTGGGCTACGACATGACCCAACCCCCGCTCGGCGGGATCGTCACCGACCTGCCCGGAAACCGCGGCCAGGCCATGGGCCTCAACGTGTTCACCCTGTTCACCGGCCTCGGCCTGGGTGCGCTGGCGTTCCAGGCGCTGCTGCCGGCCGGGTTCCCCGTCGCGTTGGGCGTGTTCGGCGTCGGAGGGCTCCTCGCCGCGGCGATCGCGGTACCGCTGTTCCGCTCCGAACGGCCCCGCATCCCGACACAATCCCCGGCATGAGCGGCGACCCGACGGGGACCGGCGACATGACGGAGCCTCGCGCCTCGGCCGACACCGGAGCCGACAGCGCCGCCGCCGGTGACCCCGCCTCCGGTGGACGACCGACGGCCCGCGCGGTGTGGGCACGGCTGGCCGCCTTCGCCCTACTCATCGCCGCCGGGGTCGTGATCGCCGTTGTCGTCGGGGTACCCGACGCCGAGCAACTGCGGGCCGACGTCGCCGGGGCCGGGCCGATGGCTCCGGTGCTGTTCGGGCTGCTCTACGCCGTTGCCACCCTCGCCCCGCTGCCTAAGAACGTCTTCGCCGCGCTGGCCGGGCTGCTGTTCGGGCTGGTCGGGGGTGTCGTCGTGGTCCTGCTCGCCGCCCTGCTCGGTGCCTCGGCCGCCTTCTGGCTGGGCAGCCTGCTGGGCCGTGAGGCCGTCGAACGGTTCACCGGTGCCCGCGTCGCGCGGGTGGACGCGCTGTTGCGCCGCCGCGGACTGCTCGCCGTCATCGCGGTGCGCCTGGTGCCCGTTCTGCCCTTCACCGCGATCAACTACGCCGCCGGGCTCACCGCCGTCCGGACCCGCGACTACATCATCGGCACCGCGCTCGGGATCATCCCCGGCACGATCGCCTTCGTCGCGCTGGGTACCTACGGCACCACACCGGGGTCGTGGCCGTTCGTTCTCGCGGCGATCGCGCTCGTCGTGCTGACCGCCGGCGGCGCGGCCCTCGCCCGACGATCCCGCCGTGAAGGTCCGACAGACCAGGACGACCACCCCGAGAGCGGACGAAGCCGGGCTGATGCAGGTTGAGAGTTGACACTGCCCTACGGGCAAGGTTGTAGCGTTGACGCACCCTCATAGCTGTGGGTTCGGAGCGTCGTCTTGTGGAGGAATCACCCCGATATGTGTCCAGCACGGACCAGCCGCGACCGCCGCACGCGGGTCGGCGCCGGATCGGCGGGGTTGCTCGGCGTTACCGGTAGCGTGGCCTGCACCGCGGCCATGGTGCTACCGGTGATCGGCGCCGCCGGGGCCGGCGCTGCAGCGGGCATGAGCGGCATGGCGGACATGACTGGCCCCGCACAAGAAGGCCTGCTCGGCGTCCTCCTCCAGTACGGGCCGATCATCCTCGTGGTGTCGATCGCGTTGGTGACCATGAGTGTGGCACTGCGCCGCCCGGTGGCCGCGGTGCCGGCGCTCGCCGCCGGTGCGCTCCTGTACTGGGGGATGTACGCACAGCCTAGCTATCCGGTCATGTACGGGAGCGTCGCGCTGGGCTTCGCCGGATGGGGCACCATCTACCTCTGGACCCGCACCGCGACAGCAGCGCACACCACATAGACCCTCAGCCTGAGACCCTGACCCGGTTCGCTGAGCTTGGCCCGTAGCGCGGGCCGCTCCGGGGGGAGGGGGCGCGACCTCGACGTCAATCTCGACGACGGTGCGGGCCCCCGCGGCTTCGACGGCAGCCAGCGGCTCGGGTGGTGCTGGTGGCGCCGGCGCGGGAGGTCGGTGAACCATGCCGCTCTACGCGCTCGCCCCCGGGGGGCGAAGCCCAGAGCCGCGCAGGACCTCGACAGTAGCCGTGGTCGACCCCCCCACCCACCTCGGCCGACCCCCCACCCCGGCCGGCCCCGGCCACGGCCACGGCCACGGCCACGGGTTGACACGTACCGCGTCAAACCGGCCAGAGGTAAGGATCGGCCTGACCGGCGCCCCCGCTACCCTGGCCTCGTGACCAACCCGGCGGAGTTCGATGCTCGGCTGTCCGCGGTGGAGAGCCGCATGGAGCAGGTCGCCGCCGATGCCGCGGCCGCGGTCTCCGATGCCGCTGCGGCCCGCCACCTCGCCGCCGCCCGTGACCGTGACCTGGCCGATCTCACCATCAAGGTCGACGCCAACCGGCAGGCCATCAACGCCCTGGGTGTGCAGACCGCCTCCCGGTTCGACCACCTCGAACAGCGCATGGACGTCGGGTTCGCCGAGATGCGCACCGGGTTCGCCGAGATGCGCGCGAAGTTCGACCAGACCTCGGCCGGCATGGCCCAGATCGTCGAGCTGCTCACCGGCCGCGACGACCAGTAGCCGGGTGGGGCCCCCCGCAGGGCTGCCCCGCCGTCACACCGGAGGCGTCTCGCCGGCCGGGTGGCCGTCCTCGAGGTAGATCGCGGCGCCCTGGCCGCGGGCGCGTAGCGCGGCCAGCGCCCGGCGGGTCTGCAACGCCGGCAGGTACTCCCCGAGCCGGTCGGGGGTGACGAACGCGTAGCTGCGCAGCTCGTCGCGGGCCAGGACCAGCGTGGCTGGGTCGTCGACGTGGCCGCCGTCGAACACCACGACCAGGCCCTCGGTGCGTCGCCGGGCCGCGGGCACGTGGTCGATGACCAGCAGTGCCCCGGGTGTGCGGGTGATGCCAAGCTCCTCGGCCACCTCGCGGGCCGCGCCGGTCCGCGGGGACTCGTCGTCCTCCACCACGCCGCCGGGGATCTCGAACTCCTGCTTGTAGGTCGGTTCCACGACCAGCATCGCCCCGGCCGGGTCGGTAAGCAGCATCGCCGCGGCGATCCGCCGGCGCGGCAACGGCGCAGCGACCAGGTCACTGCGGCCGTCGGTGCCGAAGCGTCGCGGTGCGGGCTGCCCGAGCGCGGCGAGCGCGACGTCGACCGGTTCCAGCCGCCACCGCGCGGCCAGCTCCCGCGCCTGCGCGACCGGCACCAGCCGGTGGCGGTGCACGTCGTCGACGAACCGGTGCCCGTCCCAGCCCAGCTGCAGCTCGGTGAGCGTCTCGGGGCCGGCCGGGTCGTAGGTGGAGTACCAGCCGTGCCGCACCCACCAGCGGATGCGTTCGGGCGCGACCGAGCGGGGCAGGACCTGGCCGAGCACCGCGCCGGCCCAGTCGGGCACGTCTGCGGTGAGCCCGTGCCCGCGCGGGTTGTCGCGCAGCTCGCTGGCCACGACGGCCAGCACATCGGGGTCGTCCCCGTCGGCGTCGGCACGGCGCAGCTGCAGCAGGCAGTGCGCCTCGCCGCCGCGGCGGTGCGCCCAGCGCAGCACCGCGGCCGCCGCGTAGCCCGTCGGGTCCTGCCGTGCCGTCGCGGTGTCGTTCACGATGTGCAGTGTCGTCGCCACAACCGACAGTCCCCCCTCTACTCGGTGGTCTTGCCCCGGCCGCGCCGCGGCGCGGGGTCGCGGGTCGCGGTCTGCTCGGCCGGGTCGCCGGCGCCGCTGCCGGGGCGGGTGGGGGTGCCCAGCTGGGTGAGGACGGCGGCGAGCTGGTCGCGGGCTTCCTGGCGCAGCGCGGCGCGCTCCTCGGCGGCCTCGCGGCGGACCGCGGCGAGCTCGGCGCGCAGCTGCTCGACCGTCGCCCGGTCGTCGTCGGCGCGGCGCTCGGCGGCCGCGGTGTCGGCCTCGGCCCGGGTCCGGGCGGTGACCGCCTCGGCCGCCTCGCGTCGCGCGGTCTCGGCTGTCTGCTCGGCGGCGGCGGCGCGGGTCTCGGCGGCGGCCACCTGTTGCCGCGCGGTCTCGGTGATCTCGGTGCGGGCCTGCTCGATCTCTTCCCGCGCGGCCTGCGCGCGCTCGGCGAGCCGGCGGTCCCGGTCAGCCTCGACCTCGCGCCGGTACTCCTCCGCGGCGGTCCGCGCGGCGGTGACGTCCTCGGCGGCCTGCGCGCGGACCCGGTCGAGCTCCTCCCGGGCCGCGGCCTGCTCGGCGACGGCCTGCTCGGCGCGGGCGGTCTGCTCAGCGACCCGGGCGTCGGTCTCGGCGGTGATCCGGGCGATGGTCTCCGCGGTCTCCACCCGGACGGTCTCCAGTTCGCGCAGCGCGGTCTCGGCGGCGTCGTCGGCCTGGGCCCGCTGCTCGGCCTCTTGCTCGGCGCGGCGGCGTGCCTCGCGGGCGTCGCGCTCGGCGCTGGCCTGCGCGCTCTGCGCCTCGGCGATGCGCACCCCGGTCTCGCGCTGCACCTGCTCGACCTCGAACGCGGCCGCCTCCGGGTCGGCCACCGTGCGCACCACCTCCTCCGCGCGGGCCAGGATCGCCCCCAGCTGGCCCTGCTGCTCGTCGAGCACCCGGCGGGCCTGCCCAGCGACGTCGCCGAACTGGGCCAGCAGAGCCCCGAACGACGCCCGCCCGTCGGTCACCGGCCGCTCCAGCGCCTCGACACCCGCCCCGGGGCCCTCGACCCCGTCCGCCCGGCCGGAGCCCGGGCCGCCCGCGGCCGCGAGCGCGTAGGACCGCCGCGCCGCGAACGCCTTCGCCCGGTTGTGCGCGGGCAGGTCGCAGTACCGCGCCGGCGCGCCCGGCCCACCGGACTGCTCGATCGGCCGCCCGCAGGTCTGCCCGCCCGGCCCGGTCGGGAACTGGCACCCGCTCGGCCCGGCCTCGGGCGCCGTCGTGCCGCTGGTCGCGCGGCCCGCGGCCGTCGCGTCGTGCTGCTCGTCTGCCATGCCATCAGCATAGCGTTACGTTAGCGTTAATGTCAATCTATTTTGTTAATTACGTTATGTACGTAACATGATAGAACGTAATGTCTGCCCGTGGCTTGGAGATCGCTGGAAACCCGGCCGCGGTGCGGGTCGGATGTGCCCAGGGGGGCCCGCTGGCCGCGCCCGCCTCCCCCACCGCTCGGGGGGGCCTTGACGCTTACGCGTCAACCGGGCGACCCGGGGCCGGCGGCGGGGTAGGTGCGTTCCGGGTGCGCAGCGGCCCAGCGCCGGGCCTGGGCGACCAGCTCGCGGGCGGCCTCCCCCGGTGACCAGCGGACCCGCTGTTGGGGTCGGGGCGGCGGGCCTGGGAGTGCTCGCGGCGCCGCGTGATCTCGGCCCGAGGGTGAGGACCACGTCCGGGACGTCGGCGTGCCGGGCCTGGATGGCGGCCCACGCCGTGGTGAGCGCACCCACCAGACGCTCGGTGATCGAGGTCCCCGCCGCTCGGCTCGGCGGCCCGGTGCTCGTCGTCGCGGTGCTCATCACGCGGCCTCGATCGGCTCGGCCACGACACCCGCACCCGTGCGGCACAGCGGGGTGGCGTCGGGGTGGGAGAACTGCGGCACCGGTAGCCCGTCCCGGACTGCCCAGTACCCGGGCGGCGCGCAGCGCACCCGCTCGGCGCACCCGGGGCAGATCAGCGCGTCGGGGTCGACGAACCGCCCGCGCTGGGTCGGGATCGTGGTCGTGATGGTCGTCTGCACGGTGGGCCTCCCGGGCTCGGTGTGGGCCTGTCGGCCCGTCCCCTTGGGGCGGCGGGGAGTTGTTTCCCCCGCCGCCGTAAGGCGACCAACCACGGCCGTGGAGGCTCGCGGTCAAGGGCGGCGCTTGCGCCGTCGCGTGCGACGCGAGCGCAGCGAGCGCCCTTGACCGTGAGGTCGGCCGTGGTAAGCCCACTGGTCCACCCTTGAGCGGTGTCGGCGGTCGTCATGGCTGTCGATGCACCCGAGGTGCCACCGGTCACCGCCCTGTTAAGCCGACGCGCACGCCGACGTCCGCCCTTAGAAATGCGGGACCTGGTGGTCACCTGGGTCGCGCGGACCGTCGACAAGGGCTGAGCGCCAACTACGAGCGCCGAACAGTGAGCGATGCGGGAGCCGCGACCCAGATCCCCGGCCGGCGGGTGCGACCTCGAGCACCGGAGGACGACATGCCGCACTCCCCCACCCACCAGCCAGCGACAGTGCTGCCGGCGACAAAGTTGCCGGAGTTGCCGCCCGGCGGGTTGACCGCCGGCGTGGATTGGGCCACCGCCGATCACGCCGTCGCCGTGGTGAACGACAAGGGCACCGTCATCGAGCAGTACCTCGTCGACGCCGGCGGCGCCGGACTCCGCGAGCTCGTCGGACGGCTGCGCCGCGCCGGTGTCGCCGAGGTCGCGATCGAACGCGGTGACGGCCAGGTCGTCGACGCCCTGCTCGCCGCCGGCCTGACCGTTGTCGTGATCAGTCCCAACCAGGTCCACAACCTGCGCGGCCGCTACGGATCAGCCGGGAACAAGGACGACCGGTTCGACGCCTTCGTCCTGGCCGACACCCTGCGCACCGACCGCGCCCGCCTGCGCCCCCTGATCCCCGACACCGCGGCCACGGTCCAGCTGCGCTCCGCGGTCCGGGCCCGCAAGGACCTGATCACCCACCGGGTCGGGCTGGCGAACCAGCTCCGCGCGCACCTGGAGTTCTTCCACCCCGGCCCGGTCCGGCTCTTCGCCGACCTCGACGGCATCACCAGCTTGCGGTTCCTCGCCCGGTTCACCAGCCAGGACGACACCGACTGGCTCACCCCGTCCCGGCTGGCGACCTGGCTGCGGTCGGTCGGCTACACCGGCCGCAAAGACCCCGCGGTCCTGCACGCCCACCTGCGCACCGCCCCACCCGGGGCGACCGGCGACGCCGGCGCCGCCGCCGCATCGGTGACCCGGGCCCTCGTCGCCGCGTTGACCGCGCTGGTCACCCAGATCCACGCCCTCGACGCCCACATCGCCGCGCTACTGCGACAGCACGCCGACGCCCACATCTTCCTGTCCCTCCCGCGCGCCCAGGCGCTGCGGGCTGCCCGTCTGCTCGCTGAGATCGGGGACTGCCGCGCCCGGTTCCCCACCCCGGAGTCGTTGGCGTCCCTGGCCGGGGTGACCCCCTCGACCCGGCAGTCCGGGAAGATGAAGACCACCTCGTTCCGCTGGTCAGCCGACAAGCAGCTGCGCGACGCGGTCTGCGACTTCGCCGCAGACTCCCGCCACGCCAACCCCTGGGCCGCGCACCTCTACAACGCCGCCCGCGCTCGCGGGCACCGTCACCCGCACGCCGTCCGGATCGTCGCCCGCGCCTGGCTGCACGTGATCTGGCGGTGCTGGCAGAACCACCAGCCCTACGACCCCACCCGCCACCGCGCCCTGCAGAACCTGCTCCACCCCGACACCGCCGCGGCCTGACCGGGCTCTCCGAGCGAGGCCGGGTCCGGGCAGCGCCCGGCCCCCGGAGGGAAAGCCGGCCCGCCAAGGGCCGGTGCCGTGAACTCACCAACGGGCACACCGCTACCCCGGTGATCACGTGGTCTCTCCTCGCTTCGGCGCGACGGGATCTTGCTCGGGGTTCCGGCGGCGGTCCAGGCTCGCCGGAGGCGACCGCGCAGCGGCCGCAGGGCCTGGAGGGCCGACGGGTTCCCGGGCACCGTCACCGCGCCGACGCGAGGAGAGACCACCACCGACAGCCAGCCGGCAACCACGCACTCAACGACCTATGACCGACCGTCCTGCCGAGGAGTTGACACAGGGCCGTCAGGCCCCCCGCCGAAGGCGGGTCCACCAGCAGTTCCTTGGCCCGCGCGGCCCTGAGCGCCTACCCAGCCACCGCGGTTCCGCTCATATGCGACCAACTGGCCGCGAGCCCAGGAGTTCGAGAGTTCGGAGTTCGGGAGTTACAGACCAACAGACTTGCGTAGTTCAGCCTCGCTCGTGCCGGTCAGCTGGTCGCCCCGTTCGAGCAGCAGGTCGATGGCCACGCGGATCAGGGTGTTCTCGGTGATCCGCTCCCCGGTGCCGCGGCGGGCTCGGTTCAACTCACGGCTGGTGGTGCTGAGCCGGCCGTACTGGTCGGGGCGCAGGCGGGCCTCCTTGCGCTCGTACTGATCGAACCGGGCCCACTCCCCCGGCGCGGGCTGGGTGGTCCGTCGGTGCGATGCCCGCCGCGGTGACGGAGATGAGGAGCGCGGAGCTGCCGGCCCCGCCTCTGCGACTGTGGCGAGTCGGTCGGCGACCGGCTCCGATGGGGCGTCCGGAGCTGGCATGGCGTCTTCGATCGTCGACGGTGTGTCCTGGGTGACGTCAGGTGCCGCGCTCCTGGCCGCAAGGGCGCTCAGGCTGACCTGTCGGGAGCGGCCGGGCATCAGCTGGCGTCCTCGGTGCGCGCAGCCACGGCCAGCGGGGTGTGACGACCGATGCTGATCTGCCAGTCGGAGAACATCTCCAACGCGACCGCCCGGTACTCACTGGCGGCCTCGATCGAGTAGCGGTCGCGCGCGTACTGGGTCACCACGATGCCCTGGGCGGGTGCGTAGGCGTGTGCTGTCAGCTGGCGCGTCGACGCGCGGAACCGCCGGATGCCCTGCGCGTCGAGCATCGCGAACGCCTCGTCGCGCTGGCCGAGTGCGCGACCGTCGACCTTGTTGACCAGCACGCGGTAGTTGACCCCGCTCGGCCCGATCAGCGTGCGCACCGTGCGAATCAGGGGCATCACCGCCAGGGCGGCCGGCTCGGTTGGGACGATGACGTAGTCGGCGTTCGCGAGCACTGTGGAGAGGATCTGGGCGCCTTCAAGGCTGCCCGGGGTGTCGACGATGACGACGTCGTACTCGGAGGCCGCGACATCTCGAACCGACTTCAGCACGCCGGGGTCCTTCTCGGTGGTGAAGTCGAACGGCAACCGCTCACCGGCGTTCTCCGCCCACCAGGACGCCGACCCCTGCGGGTCGACGTCCACGACGAGCGTGCGGGAGGCCTCGGAGCAGATGGCCGCCAGGCTCATCGCGGTGGTGGTCTTCCCGACCCCGCCCTTCTCGTCGACGACGGCAATGAGCTGCACAGCTTCTCCCATGCTCGTAAGTACCAAACTCTGTAAGTCCGATACTGTCGGAGATCCAGTGTCACAGACAACGTGAGAAACAGAGTCTGGCACAGAGGGCCCGTGACAAGCCTGCGCGCCACGCGCCCGCCGCGGTGCTGTTTGAAGTAACAGAGAGTCGGTACTCACAGACATCGGATCTAGCAGAGTTCGGGTGTCTGTGACTCTGTGAGATTCAGACTTAACTGTCACGCGTTGCTCCGTCGGCTGGCCCGGAGCTGGGCGAGGTGGTCGCGAACCGCGGCCTGTGCGCTGCGTTGCGCGGCGGTCGGAGGCCGGAGGGGCGGGACCGTGGTGGTGTTCGGCGCGGTCGCGGAGGCCAGCGGTGCCCGTGGACTAGTGCGGTAATTGCCGGGGATGCCGGCCAGTTTGGTGGGCAGTTCGTGGAGCCGGTCCTGCCAGGGGCGGAGTCGGGCGGCGAGGACGCGGAGAGGGTCGCGGGCGCCGCGTAGGGCGTCGCCTCGGTGGTGGTCGGGTCGGTCGGGGTGGCGGTCGATCGCGAACAGCAGCGCGGCAGGACAGGCACCGGCGTCCCACCAGGGCAGGAGCAGGGCCCGGGCGCGCCAGAGCGGCACCCCGGATACCCCCCGCTGGTCTAGGCCCAGACGCTGGAACAGGCACCGAGTGGCGGCAGTCCGGTCCGGAGCGGACTGGGGCACCCCGTAGACCGGCCATCCGGTCGGGGCCGGCTGGGTCGGTTCGGGCCGTCTGCCGTTCAAGGGCTTGTTACCAACGTTAGATACGGGGAGGACGCCATTTTCGTCCACAGCGGTGCTGAGCTGCGCGGATGTGGTGTCGGTGGCGTCGGCGGAGTCGGGCCCGTCGTTGGCGGGGCCCGGTGGGGGAGTGGCGGCGACGAGCGGGGCGACCAGGACGTAGCTCGGGGTACGGCCGTGCTCGGTGTGTAGGAACTGCGCGGAGGCGCCGTGTTCGATGACGACGAGCAGGCTGGCTTCGCGGGCCCAGGCGATGACCCGGGAGACGGTGCGGGGTGCGCGGGCTCCGGCGTGGCCGAGACGGTCCAGGGTGACCGCGGTGATGACGCCGGTGGTCCAGTCCATGCTGCACACGAGCTGGCGCAGGATCGCCGCCCATGCGGTGCGTTTGTCGCTGCGCCAGTCCTGGTCGTCGACGATCTTGTCGACGACGGCCAGGGCCTCGGTCTGGTCGGTCAGGACGCGGTGCTGGCTGTCGATGAGGTGCCGCCACCCTGGGTGCGGGGTGTAGCGGCCGCTGGTGACGCGGACGGCGGCGCGGCGGCGGCCGTAGGCCATCCCGCGGGCCCGGGTGTGGGCGGCGGTGCGCCGGCCCACCCACGGCCGCAGTGTCGGCCGGCCAGCCGGTGCCCGGGCGGCGCGGCCGCGCGGCGGCCGCGAGCGGCGCTTGGGGCCTGACGGCGGCGCGGCCGCGCTATCGGGCCCGCCGGTGCTGTCCGGGCCGCTGAGCTTGTCGTGGGCGTGTACGACGCACAGCGGCAGGGTCGGGTCGGCCGGGAGGCTGTAGGACCCGGCCGCGTAGCAGGGCAGGCACCAACCGGCGCCGAACTCGGGCTCGGATTCGGCGTGTGGCGGATGCGCGTCGGGGCGCGCAGGGGTTATCTTGGGCACGCGAAAGCGGCCCCTCTCCTGGATGGGTGGGGAACGGCCCGGCTGGTAACCGGGGACATAGCGTCAGATCTGGGCTGCTACCCGGATCGACGTGAGCGTGTCGAGGCGGCCCCTACGGGGCCGCCTCGTTCGCGTCATGAGGCCTTGGTCAGCGGCAAGCCCTCCTGGGTCGCATAGGGGACACCAGTCAGGTCGGCGAGGTATTCGCCGATGAGGTCGTTCACCGTCATCCCGCGCTGCTGCGCGAGGTCGTGGACGGCCTCATAGAGCGGCTCAGGCAGGCGCGGTCGCAGCGCCTTGCGCGGCCCCTTGCCCTTCGGCCCGGGCTTACGTCGCTCCATGGGCCCAGAGCATGCCGTCTCTGGGGACAGAGATGCGGGAGCGACACGCCGTTGATCCGGTGTCACACGAGCGCGGCCCGTACTCTTCGCACCTCGGCGAGCGCTTGGCGCCCCGCCAGGCCATGGCTCCGGATGGACTGCATGGCCATGCGGAACGCCCCAACTACCTGAGGGTCGGACATGACGTGGGCGCCGGCCACCGTCTCGACAATCGCGGCGTCGTCGAGCAACTCGAAGCCATGCAGAATCGCCACCGGCCGCTGCACGACCACGAGATCCAGAGCGCCAGAGTCTGCGGCCTCGGCCAGCTGGTCGAGCTGTTCACGCTGGGTCTCGACCGTTCCGTAGACGACGGCCAGGGCCGTTGCTTCGATGGCCACGACAATTTTCCGGCCCTGCAGACGGCGCTGGCGCTCACCGCGGCGAGCGACGATCTGCTCGACGTCGATCTGACCGCCCAACTCGACCCGGGCGGGTTGGCTCAGCCACTCCCGGGTGTACGCCGGGATCTGCGCGAGCCCCGGGATCAACATCGGCTGATACTCGGTGATGCTGGTGGAGCCGGCTTCAAGGCTCTCGAGGTCGCCCTGCAGCGCTTCGACCCCGCCGGGCCGGCGTGCTGCTGCGCGGATGTCGAGGCGCCGGACCAGCGCGTGCTCGCGCGCGTCGAGCAACGCGGCGGAATCGGCACCCGACTCGATCGCCCACGCGATGATGTCGTCTTCGGACGGGGTCTGGCGCCCGCTCTCGAGGAGCGACACTTTGGCTTGGTTCCACCCGAGCCGCTTGGCAAGCTCGTTACCGGAGACCCCGTACGTCTCGCGTGCGCGACGCAGCGCGGCACCGAGCGCGGGGTGACGGATCGGACGGCGCGGGCTCACCGCGCCCGCCCGGGGATCAGGCCGAGAGTGGCGAGTTCAGGTCCGCAGTGCTGGCCAGCGCTTGATCTCGCCATTGCCGCAGCGCAGGAAGAGTCCGATCGGCCGCACGGACGACAGTCATCGTCCCAGCGGAGTCGTAGACCAGCAGCCACGCTCGCCTGTCGTCGACCAGCCAGAAGTCGGGTGCATCCCACGTCTGCTCGGCCTGGACCAGCCGCACGTCCTCCCCGGCTTCGCGGTTGTGCGGATAGTGCTGCTCGACCTCGAACCGCACGTACGGGGTCCATGGCCGGGTAACGACATGGACCCGCTGCATCGTCACGCCTCGGGCCACGTTCGAACGCACAAGCTCGGTCCACGCCGCGAGGTCGACGTTCTTTTCCCAGTCTTGGCCCGCCAGGAACGCTTGCCATTGCGGATCGTCGGCGTAGTCCTGACGCGCTTCGAGACGGAACACCGAGGACTGTGCGCCTCGCAGGGCGTCGACGAGCTCGTCGACGCCGCTCATCCGCTTCCCAAGGCTCGCATCGCAGCCTCGACGATCGATCGCTTGATCCGGACCGCCTGCTCTCCGGGTAGCGGCGTGGGGAGGTGCTCCATCGACACCGCGTCGCCCTGGACAACGAGGTCGCCCGTGTCCGCGTCGAGATGGACAGACGGGCAGCCGACCGTGCCTGAGCCGGGGTCTTTGGCGAGCTGGACAAGGCGCATTGGTCCTCCTCGGTGCGACGCGACGAGTCCTCAGTGTGCGTCACCGCCTCGTTCCGGACCATAGGTGGACCATAACCAACGCGTCTGTCATGCTCATAAGTGGCTAATAAGTAGCTGCCCGTCCCGGGAGCGTGGTTCCTGGGAGTGGCCTCGGCAGGGATTGGGCCCCTGCCGAGGCCGGTGGGCCGTGCTCGTCCGATGCGAAGGAGTCGACCCGATGAACAGGATGTCAGTCTCGCGACGCGCACCTGGGTTGGTGCGGTGCGCCGGAGATCCGGAGCAGATGTTCCCGGTGGACGAATCCGGGCCGGGCCAGGCCCCGACGGTGGGGGAGCGGGCGGCGTTGGCGGTGTGCGCGGGCTGTCCGGTGCTGGACCGGTGCCGGGTGGCGGTGTTGGGGATGCCGCTGGCCTACGGGGTGGCCGGCGGGTTGACCGCCGGGCAGCGCCGTGAGCTGCGCGCGGCCCGGCTCGACCGCCGAGTGAGGGCGGCGTGAGCGCGCCGGCGCGGGAGGTCGGCAGCGAGGCGGTGGTGCCGCTGGGCGAGCTGGCGCTGCAGCTGGGTCGGTTGGGCGGAGTGGCGCAGCGGTTGCTCGCGGTGCACGTGCCGGATCGGCACGGCCGGTGCCGGGGCTGCACGGTCCCGGGTACCGGGGTGCCGGGGGCGGTGTGGCCGTGCGCGCTGCACTTCTACGCCGCGGCCGCGCAGCTGGTGGCGCGGTGAACGCGCGGGTGGTCTTGTTCGGGCTGCTGGGCGTGGTCGCGGCCGCGGCCGCGATCCTGTCGTTCGCCGCGCTGCGCGATCTCGCGCTGCTGTGCGGGTTCTCCCCGCAGCTCGCCTGGCTGCTGCCGGTCGTGGTCGACGCCGGCGCGGCCGCGGGGTCGCTGGTGTGGCTGGGCGGCTGGGCGGGCCCGTCCGCGCGTCGGTTCGCCCGCGCGCTGGCACTCGCCCTGCTCGGTTCCTCGGTCGCGGCCAACGCACTCGGGCACGGTCTGGCCGCGTTCGCGCTCGCCCCGCCGTGGTGGGTGGTCGTGATCGTCTCCGCAGTCGCCCCGGCCGTGCTGGGCGCCGTGGTCCACCTGGCGGTGCTCGTCGGCCGCACCGACAACCACCCCGCCGCCCATCCACGCGTCGTCGGGCGACGCGATGTCGACGAGCACGACGTCGACCGGCCCGGCGTCGACGAGCAGGTCGCCGGCGAGGTCGGGGCGGCGTCGGAGCGTCTGGAGCTGGCTGCCCGCGCCTACAACGACGAGCTGCTCGACGAGCGTGGCCTGTCCCACCGGTGGGACGCGGTCGACGCGGCCGCGGCGACGTCGCCCCGCCCGGTCGATCCGGACGGGCGGGTGGTCGAGCTGGTCGAGCTGCTCGAGGCCGGGGCCCCGGTCACCGGGGCGCACGCGGCGGTGTTGTTCGGCTGCTCGCCGCGGACCGGGCGGCGGCTACTCACCCGCGCCCAGGCCCTCGCCGCCACCCCGGCCGGTGCGCCGGCCGGGCCCGAGCCGGTGAGGGAGCAGCTGGTGGGGGAGCAGCTGGTGTGGGCGGAGCTGGTCGGGGCGGAGGGGCCGCGATGAGATGCCTCCCTGATCCCGCCACACCCCGCGGCCGGTGGGGTCGTACGCGGCACACGCTGGCTGCCGCCGCGGCCGCGGCGCTGGTCGTGCAGCTGGTGCCGGTCGTGCACACCGTGCTGGTCGCGCTGGTCGCGACCTCCTGGACGCTGATCGCGCTGCTCGCCGCCCGCGCGCTGGCCCACCGCTATGGGCTGCATCTTCCCGCGTGGGCGAGCCTCGCGGCCGCAGCCCGGACCGCCACCCGCCTGGCGGGGCGGCTGGCGGGGTCGCTGCGCCGGCGTTCGACGTCGACGTCGGTCACCACCCCTGTCGCCGCGGGGCAGGACTGCTACGAGCTGGTCGGCGGCCCGGGTGGGCAGCGGTGATGCGGCCCGGGATGTGGGCCGACGCCCTGACCGGTGCCGGCGCGGGCGCGCTCACCGACGGCGAGATCACCCGCCTCCACGCCCAGGCCGGCACGGCCGGGGTGGCGGCCACCGCGGCGTCGGCGTGGCTGGCCGGTGCGACGTCGTGGCCGCTGCTGGACTCCCTCGCCCTGGTCGGCGCCGCGACCGGGTCGGTGCTCACCGCGGCGACGGTTGTGCACCGCAGCTGGTGGACCCACCCGCGCACCCGGCTGCGCCGCGCGCTGGGCGGCCCGGTCGGCTGGCTCGACGGCCACGACCTCACCGAGAGCTGCGGGGCCGCCGCGGTGCGCCGCCACGCCGCCGGGCTGTGGCCCGGGCGCGATCACCACCGCGCCCCGGTGACGTGGGCGGGGTGGGAGGCCGGCCGCCTGGTGTCCGGGCCGCGCCATCTGCGACGGCGGAGGGTGTACTCGCCGTGGACCCGCGGGATCGGGATCCTCGGCCCGCAAGGCTCCGGGAAGACCCAGTACCTGATCGGGCTGCTACTCCAAGCCCCCGGCGCGGTGGTCGTGCCCTCGACCAAGCCAGAGCTGGCGCTGGCCACGATGGGTACGCGCGCCGCGGTGGGGCCGGTGGCGGTGTTCAACCCCGCCGAGCTGGGCGACCTCGCCTCCACCCTGGCCTGGGACCCGGTCGCCGGCTGCGACGCCCACGCCACCGCGGATGCGCGGGCGTGGGCGCTGGTCCGCGGCGGCGGCGCCGCCGGGACCCACGCCGCGGAGTTCTGGGCGCAGAAAGCCCAGGAGATCATCCGCGCCTATCTGATGGCCGCCGCGCTGAGTGGCCGCGACATGGGCGCGGTGATGCGCTGGGCCAACACCCCCGACGACCCCGCCCCGGTGCACGTGCTCACCGGCCACCCCGGGCAGGTGCCGCCCGGGTGGGTGGAGACGCTGACCACGCACCTGGCCGCGGCGCCGAACACGAGGACGGGCTACTTCGCCACCGTCTCCTCGTGTGTGGGGTTCATGGACAACCCCACCGTGGCCGCCGCCTGCAGGCCCGCCCCGGGCCGGCACCTGGACGTGGCCGAGTTCCTCGCCCGGTCCGGGACGCTGTACCTGATCGGTTCCAGCGCCGACCGGCGCCTGGCGCCGCTGCTGACCGCGTTGACCGAGCACCTGTTCGACACCGCCCAGCAGCTCGCCGCCGCCCAGCCCGGCGGGCGGCTCCCGGTGCCGTTGGCGTTCCTGCTCGACGAGGTCGCCCACACCACCCCCGTCCCGCTGGACCGGTGGGCCGCGGACTCCCGCGGCTGGGGCATCACCGTGTGCGCCGTCGTGCAGTCCCTCGCTCAACTCTCGGCCACCTGGGGCCGGGATGCCGGGGAGATCATCTGGGAGAACCTGCCCACCAAGGTGATCCTGCCCGGCGTGGCCAACGTCGAGGACCTACGCGCGCTCTCGTACCTCGGTGGGGAGCGCTGGACCGCCCGGCACAACGACGGCGCCTCCGCCGGCGCCGACGGGCGCCGCTCCACCTCGGTCTCGACCACCCGCACCCGGGAACCGGTCATCGGCGGGGATGTGATCGCGACCCTGCCGCGCTGGCACGCCTACCTGCTCGGAGCCGCGCCCCGCCCAGCCGTGGTCCGGTTCACCCCCGGCTACCAACTCCTCCCCACCCCACCGCCCAAGGCCGGTTCGCCGTCATGACCGGCCCGAACGCCGACCCGAACGGCGACGACCGGCTCGCCGAGCGGGGCGCCGGGCGGGGCGCCGGGCGGGGCGCCGATCTGGGCGAGGCGGGCGGGCGGGCCGGGTCACCGCTGACCCGGGCCCAGGCCCGGGACGAGCTGCTCGCCCGCCTCGCCGCGCAGGTCCACACCACCCACGCCGCCACCGAGCGGCGCCTCGACACGGTGGAGGCGAACGTGGCCGAGTCGGCGGACCTGCTCGGTCAGGCGCTGCCGCGGATCGACACCGCGCTCGACCAGCTCGCCGCCCTGGCCGAGCGGCTCGACGACGAGCCGGCGGCCCCGGTCAGCTGGCCCACCCTCACCGTCGACGAGGCCGCGACCGTGTGGGCGCAGCTGGGCGACTGGATCGACGGGGTGCTGGTCGGCTGGTACCGGCTCACCCGCGCGCAGCTGCCCGACTGCTGGGCGCTGCACCGCCCCGTCGTGCTCGAGCTGACCTGGCTGCACACCACCTACCGCGAGGCCCACACCCCCGCCGCCCGGGCGGGGCTGGCCGCGGACTGGCACACCCGCTGGCTCCCCGCCGCGCTGGCCGCGATCGCGACCGCCACCGGGCCCGCCCCGGGCGCGACCGCGTCGGGGTGTCGCCCCGGCCGCCACCACGACCCCACCAGCCCGCTCCCGGCCGGCGCGTACACCGCGCCCCCGGACGAACCGGTCGAGGGCCGCCACGTCGAGGGCCGCGAACGCCTCCTGGCTCGTCGCGAGTTCTGGCAGGCCAACTACCTGACCGCCGTTGACCTTGACCGCGCCGAGCGACACGAGCTCGACCAGCCGGCCTGAGCGGCGCCCCGCGCCCGGAACACGCACGACCGACCGCCCGGCCGGAACGTGCAGGCGCGGCTGCCGCGCACGGCGACCAGCCCGGGCGGGCCTCGTCGTGGCCGACGACCCGGGTGTGGTGCGGGACCGGTCCGGGTCGATGGAGCGCGCTATCGTGATGCCGTGTCCGCTGAATCAGCGCCTCCACCGCGGCGCCCCCAGTCCGAGGGGTTTCCGCGTTCGGCGACGCCACGGGCGATCCGGGAGGCGCTGCTGCCCGAGGAGACGGGCCAGTTCGACAGTGAGTGGCGCACAGCGATGTCGCGCTCCGCGGAGCGCCTCGACCTGGCCGAGGTCTACACCGTGCTGGAACGGTGGCGCGCGATCGCGGCCCTGACCAAGGCCGACCCGCAGGCGCACCGCCGGATGCTGCAACGCGCCGAGCTGATCCTCACCGGCCAGGCCCGCGGCACGATCACCGCCGAGGACATGCGCGAGATGCTCGCGCACCGGCTCGGCTGACACACCGGTGTACGAGGTCGTCACCGACGACGAGGTAGCACAGCAGATCCGCGCCCTGCCCGACGAGCTTGTCCCGTACTACCTGCAGGTCCTCGACCTGCTCGAGCTCACGCCGTGGAGCGGCGAGCCCTACAACGACGCGAAACCCGACGGCGCCATGCGCAAGCTCCTGTTCGGACCGGCCGGCCGGGCCGAGGTCATCTACCTCGTCCTCGACCGCCGCGTCGAGCTCCTACGTGTGCACTGGATCAGCTGCTGAGCGGCCACCGCCCCTTCGAGTGAGGATCCCGCGCCCGGCCGCAACCCAGCACCGACGGGTCACCGGAGTACCTGCGCCATACCGAGCGGCCCGAACAGCAGCGCCGCACCTCGGCGTCGGGGTTGTTGCACCGGGAGCGCGGCGAGCTGCTCGGCCGCCTCCGGGTAGGTGACGACCCGGAACACCCCGGGTCTACCGGTGGCCGGGCTCGTCGAGGCCGGCCTCGGCGAGCCGGGCGTCGATCCGCGCGCGCATCTCCGCCTCGTCGACGCTGCCCTGCGGGGCCCGTCGGGTGGCCTGGGCGCGGGCGGCGGTGGCCAGCATCCGGAAGTAGGCGCCCGGCTCGCGGAGTTCCTGGTAGGCGTGATGGCGCCAGTTCTGCAACAGGTCCCGTACCCCGGCAAGGTCCTTGGACCGCTTCGCCGCCTCCAGGACGTGCTCCCACTCGGCGTCGAACACCGCGGCGACCTCCGCCGGCAGACACGCCCGGATCGCGACCGGGTCCGCCTCCGGCGGCGCGGGAACCGCCGCGGAATGCGGGGCGGGGGAGGCCATGACCGTGACGATAGCGCCGCCGCGCCCAAATCCCGGGTCGGTATCGACAAGGTGGCCGTCGGCCGACACTGGGAACTGTCGGCCCAGGTCCATACCCTGACGCCATGGTGCGGATGGGCCGCTACGGCGACACCCGGGTCGAGACCCGGGTGCTGTTCGACGCCCGTGACCCGCACAGTTCGGGCCCGCCGGCGGATGCGATCGACGTGCAGTTCCGGGCCCCGTTGACGGTGTCGCTGCTGCTCGAGCGCTACCTCGACGGCCCCGGGGTCGAGGCGGTGGTGGGGTTCCTCGGCGCCGGCTACCGCGAGGTCGTGGCGGCGACGGTGAACAAGCTGCAGTTCGTGGCCGGCTATGTCGCCGACGGGTCGCTGTCCTGGCCGGCGCGGCTGGAGATGGCCACCGCCGCGCACCTGTACAACAACGACGAGACCGACATCCGGCTGCACCACCACCTGTGGGTCGGGCGCACCGCGGTCGCCCTGCACGACGGGATGCGCCGCCCGGTCGACCTCGACAGTCTGCGCAGCGCGCTGGCCCACGTGCTGTGGTCGACCTACCTGGGGGTGCTGCACGCGGTCACCACCCGCGATCTCGGGGTCGAGTGGCGTTTCCCCCGCCCCGGCGCCGGCGCGGAGATCACCGACCCGCCCGTGCACGTCGGGCTGACCGGCCGGGAAGACCTCGGGATCTGCACCGCGCCGTGGGGGCTCCGCGAGGTCTGGGAGCAGCCCACCCCGGCGAAGCTGGCATTCCTGGCCGAGCAGGAACGCGAGGCCGCCACGGCACTCGCGCAGGGCCGCTACACCTGGGTTCCGCCTGATCAGCCCCGCCCGCTGACCTTCCGCGACGAACCCGACAGCTGGTAGACCCGCCGCCCGGCCGCGTCCGTGCGGCGGCTGCAGGCCAATCCGACCCGCGCCTACCCCCGGGCGGGCGCCGGTCACGACGCAGTCGACGGCTCCGCCGCGGCGGCACTGTCGATGTGTCAGCGGCCCATCCCGAACCCCTGGTCCTGCTCGCGGCCGTGGTCGCGGCCGTGCTCGAGGTCGTGGTCATAGCTGCGGCGCTGGTAGTCGAGCTCGTCGGAATCCATGCCGCGGCCGCGGCCGCGGCTGGGGTCGTTGCGGGTTTGCTGTTGGCGTTCGCGGGTCTGGGTCATCAGCTCGTCGAGGCGCCACATGGATTCCTCGGCCCGGTCCAGTGGTTCGAGCTGGGCGCGGTGCTGTTGCTCGGCCAGCAGCTCATCGTGGCGGCCGCCGGCCTTGTCGGCGGTGGCGTGCTGGGCGGTGACGCGCTGGTGCAGCGCGGCCAGCGCGGCCTCGTCGCGTTGTTGGGCCGCGGCCCGCTCGGCGGCGCTGGCCGCCTGGGCCTGAGCGAGCTGCTCACGGGCCCACTGCGGGTTGGCCCGGTGCCCCCCGGTGTGCTCGCGCAGCCGATCGGCCCGTTCCCCGAGTCGCTCGCGCCAGCCGGCGACGTCGGCCTTGGCCAGCTCGTAGCGGGCCGCGTACTGGCTGGCCTCGGCGTCGAGCCGTTCGCGTTGCCCGGGCCGCCACCACGGCGTGGCCTCGGCGGCCCGGGCCGCCGCCCCGCCCTGCTGCTGGATCTGCCACATCTCCCGCTGCGCAGCGCCGAACCCGCGCTCGGCTGCGTCCATCCCCTCGTGCAGCTCCGCGAGCGCCGCCAGCTGCGCCAGCCGCGCCTCCACCGCCGCCACCTGCTCCCCGTGGCCGGCCGCGACCTGCTCGGCCAGCCCGGGGATCTGCGCGCGCAGCCGCTCGGCCTGCTCCAGCGCGGTGTCGCGGGCCCGCTCCGCGGCGGTGAGGGCCTCGGCCAGCGCCGGCTCGCCCAGTAGCCGGTCCGGACGGGCCCGCCACCCCTCCTGCCGCTCCTCCCGGGTCGGGGCCACCGGCCCGACGTCCTGCACGACGTCGCGCTCGACGTCCTCCTGCTCGACGGCGTGGTCGACGACGTCCTGCTCGATGTGCTGGTCGACGTCGTGCTCCACGCCCGCCCGTGCGACGTCCTGCTCGCTGGCCGGCTCGCGCTCCTGGACCGGCTCCGGTTCCGGTTCGGGGGTGAGATCGCGGTGGGCGGGCAGCCCGCGCCGGTCGAGTTCCTCGGCGGCCAGGCGGGCCTGCTGCTCCTGCTCCCGCGTCCCCGCCGCCCACACCTGCCGGGCCTCGTGGACGGCCTCGTAGGTCGCGGCCCGCTCGGTGTGCCAGTCCGCCCACACCGCGGCCCGGTCCCGCTCCGTGGCCAGCTCCTCACGCCGCGGATCGTCGACCGGTAGGGCGGCGAGCTCGGCCGTGGCGAGCTGGTGGGCGATGCGTTCCTCGTGCGCGGCCTCGTACGCCTGGCCCAGCTGCTCGGCCACCCACCCCGGGGCGGCGGCGAGTTCCCGTTCCCACCGCTCCACCTGCTGATACAGCACCGCGTCATCCAGGGCGCGGTGATCGGTGACATCCGCCGGCCGGCCCAGGGCCTCGACCGCGTGCCCCCACAGCGCCCGCGCCAGTTCCTGCTCCCGCGACGGCGCCGCCCCCAGCGAGGTGTGCTCGTCGTCGATCCCGCGCAGCTCCCGGTACGCCGCGGCGATCCCCGCGCGCTGCTCCCAGGCAGTCCGCTCGGGCGTGTCCACGGCAGGGACCTCGCCCAGCGCCTCGACCGCCCACCCGGGTGCCTGAGCCGCGGTGACCCGGCCGAGCTGGGCCTGCCGGGCGGTGGCCCGCTGCGCCAGCGCCTGCACGTAGTCGCCGACGGGCCCGCCCTCTTGCGCCGGCACGAGGGTGGTCCAGTCGCGCGGGTCGACGACCCGTTGCGGGTCGCGGTGCTCGGCGTGCCACCGCACCCGCCACCGCAGCACGTCGGCGACCGAGTTCGCGTCGCCGAGCCCGCGACCGGTCAGCACCTCATCCAGCACCGTGTCGAGGTCGTGCCCGGCCAGCTCGGTCTCTCGCAGCGACCGCAACAGCCGGCCCATCCCGGCGTCGTCGGCCAACCCGGCCGCCACCTCGGGCGCGAGCCGCTGCCCGAGCAGACCCTGGTAGCGCTCGCGGGCCTGCTCGGCCGCCGCGATGTCGAACAGCCCCCCGATCGTCTGCAGGTTCGCGGCCTGCGCACGACCCTCGGCCAGTACGCGGGTCGCGGCCTGCTGCGCCGCGCTGCGGTCGAGCACCGCGGCGAGGCGTTCCCGCGCCGACTCCGCGATGCGCTCCGGGTCGTGGGCGTCGGGGGCGCGTTCGGTGACCAGATACAGCACGTTCGACTCCCGCCCGCGGGTCGCGGCCGGATACAGGGCCTCCCGGGTGGCATCGCGGTCCACGATCGGATGCCCCGAGTCCACCGTCAGGCCCTGCGCCGCGTAGCCGGTGACGGCGTAGGCGAGCGTCACGTTCTCGGCCACGTATTCCTTGGGCAGATGAGCGGTCGCCCCGAACTGATCCCGCACCAGCAGATCGTCGGTCGCGGGGTCCTTGCCGATGACGGTGTAGACCTCGCGGTTGGTCACCGGCCACGCCGGACCCGCCCGCCCATCCGCACCGATCGCCGGGTCCACCCGCAGCCGGTAGTCGTTGCGCCGGGCCTGCACCCGATCCCCGACACTGATTTCCTGCCGCCGCTCGCCGGCTTCGGCCAGGGTGTCCGGGCTCACCCGACCCAGCTCGATCAGTTGCTCACGGATCTGCTCGGAGAGCTCTGCCGCGTGCACATTGGTGCCCACGATCAGCAGCGACTCCTTCCCTGCGAGGGTGTCGGCCAGCCACCCGCGGGTGGCCGCGGCCTGCATCTCCTCCAACGTGCCGGTCCGCAGCCGGCCGTGATCGGCGTAGGCGTCGACCGCGGCGTGCTCGCCCGCGCGCAGCTGCAGGCTGGCCTCGCGTTCCCAGGGCGCGGTGAACCGGTGCACCACGGTGAGCTCGTGCGCCCCGACCGTCTCGGCCAGGTGCGCGAACATCCCACCCGCCTCCACGCTGTCGAGCTGGGCGTGGTCGCCGGTGAACACCACCTTCGCCCCCGCCGCCGCGGCGAGCGTGGCGATCGCGTGCAGCTCCCGCGTGCTCGACATGCCGGCCTCGTCGACGACCAGCAGATCCCCCACCGTCAGCCGCTGCCGGGGCTGCCCGGTCACCGGATCCGGCTGAAACGCGGCGAGGAAGCGGCTGGTGTTGACCGCGGCCAACCCGAGCCCGGCCAGGTTCTGCGTGGCGACCTGGCTGGTGGCCAACCCCAACACCCGCCCACCGGTCCGCTCCTCCCACGCCGCGGCCAACGCACTGACCGTGTGCGACTTGCCCGCGCCGGCCGGGCCGACCAGCACGTCCCCGACCCGCCCCGACCCGAGGATCCCGACCACCGCGGCCACCTGATCCGGCGACAGGCCGGCCGCGGCCAGCTCCACCTCCAACATGGCCAGCTCCGCCTCGCTGACCGTGGCCGCGACCGGCGTGCGGGCCAGACCGACCAGCCCGTCCTCCATCGCCAGGTGCGCGCCGGTGGCGAACCGCTCATGGTTCGCCCGCCGGTACACCGACCCGCCATCGGCGCGCTGCAGCGCACCGGGCACGGCCACCGGGTCGGGCGCGGACACCCGCACCACCCCGGCCACGGACAGGGCTTCCCTCGTCAGCGCCTCGAGCACCCCCGCCCGCTGCTCGACCGGCACCCCCAGCTGGTGGGCGTCGCCCAGGCGGGCGTCCAGCGCGGCGGCCAGGTTGCCGTGGGTCCACACCGCATACCGGGCCTGCACATCGCCGATGGCCGCGGCCATCACCTTCGCCCGGTCCACCCCGGCCACCGGCTGGCCGGTGGCGGCCATGTCCGCCCCGACCTGCGGGCCGTCCACGGTGACCGCCCGGCCGGGCTCCTGATCCACCAGGGCGGCCAGCTCGGCCATGTCATAACCGGCGGCGGCCACCTCGTCGACCACCTCCAGCATCCGCTCCAACCTGGCCGCGCCCCACGCGGTCACCGCCGCCGGCCCCGACTCCGCGGTCTTGGCCGCGCGGGTCTGCAAGGTGGCCATGTCGGCCATCGCCTTGCGCGCCAACCCGCCCGGCTCCCGGCCGTGCCGCTCCACGTAGCCGGCGACCAGCTCGGCCACCCGCTCCTGCACCTGCCCGCGCCGCGTGGACGCCTCCGCGCACAGCTGCGGATCGACCCCGACGATCTCCCGCGCCACCCCGTCCGGGCGCAACGCGAACCGCGCACCCGTCGCCTCACTGACCAGCTGCTCCAGCGCCCGCACATACGCGGTGTCGATCGCCTCCTTATAGGCCCGGAACGCCGCCCCATCCAACGCCCGCACCTGCCCGTCCGCGGTCGTCGTCCGGTTCAACATCCCGCCGTGGGTGTGCAGCTGCGGCTCGTTCGCCCGCGACGTCGAATGCCGCCACAACGTCCACACCGACCCCCGCCCCGCCTCAAACCGCCCCACCGACTCGTTCCCCGACACCCGCGCCCCGTGCCACCCGGTCCGCGTGGACACGATGTGCTTGTCGGCGTAGGCGATCGCGATCTCCACCGCCTTGTCGTGCGCGGCGGCCACCGCCGCGGCCTGCTCGGTCGCGCCGGCTGCGAGCAGCGCGGCCCAGTAGACCGACACGCTCTTCGGGGCGGAGAACGTGAAGTCGTAGTAGGCGACACCCTTGCGGGTGTCCGTCGCCGCGGCCTGCTGGCGCAGCTGCTGCTCCCGCTCGGGACTGACCGGGCCCTTCTCCTGGGCCTTCAACGCCTCGAACCGCTGCTCCTCGTCCTTGTACTTCGGCGGCCGCCGGCCCAGAAAATCCGGGTCCTTCTCCGTCGACTCCGGGCGGCGCAGCTGCCCGAACACCGCCCGCACATCATCCGGGTCCGCGACCTCGCCGGACGCGAACGGCAGGCCCATCGCCTCCATCCCCGTGCCGAACCAGTAACCCCGCGGGTCGCCCTGCTCCACCGCGGCCGCGAAATACGCGGCCGCGCCCTTCTCCCGGCCGGCGGCCCGCTCGGCCGTGTGCCCGGCCGTCAGGTCCGGACCACGGTCCAGCTCGGCGGCGGGGGCGTCGTGCTGGCAACCGCAGCCACGGATCAGGTACTCCACCGCACCCGCGGGGATCGCCGTGATCCGCAACATGATCACCATCCTACCGCACCCGACCAAGATCACAAACACTGTGCATAGGTGTGCCGGAACGGAACTTAGCGAAAGTAAGGAGCATGAGATAACAATTAAATTGGGAGATTGAACGTTTTCGAGATGCAGCACTTGGATTATAGGAGGTATCCATGTTGAGCAGATTGCAGAATAACAGCAATAGAATAGGGATGGGTGTCGGTGATGGCAAGTGGTCTGGCTGTGTCGGTGATGGCGTGCAGCTGCAGGGGTCCGGTGCACGATCGGGCCGAGCGGAGCGGTGTCGGGCGGGGCAGTCCGGGCTGGCGCCGGTGCCGTCCTTGCCGGGGGGTCGAGGTCGAGGCTGTGGAGCGCGGCTGAAAGTGCAGTGGGATGCGCGGGGAAAGTTGCAGTAGGCGCGGCGAAAAGTGCAGTGGTCAGCGGCGCGCGTGGTACGGCAGCGTGCGACGCAGCAGGTGGGGTCGTAGCCGCGGGAACGGTCCGGCGCCGTCGATCCGGACGGCGCCGGATTTGACCAACGTGGCGGCGAAGGGTTCCTCCGGGCCGGAGTCGCTGCGCCCGGCCCGGGTGGCCGCAAGCGGGCGATGCACGCCCGCAAGGGCGGCGGCGCGGGCGATGAGGTTCGCCATCCGCTGGGTGAGCAGCACCCCACCGGCGGGATGGACGAACAGGGCGTAGTCGGGCAGCCCGCGGGCCTGGTGGTCGAGCAGCGCCGCGTGCAGCAGCGGCGCTGCGACCCCGGGGATGCGGTAGATGCCGGTCAGCATCCCGACCTGCCCGAGGTCCGGGCTGATCCGCCGCGGCGCAGTGAGGGTCAGTCGTCCGGCGCGGCTGTCGGTGGCCAGGGCGAGCAGCAGCGCGGCCGCGCTGGTCGGGCAGGCCAGCCGCCGCAGCCGGGTCACGACGTGGGCGTCGATCCGCGGCCCGAGCGCGCTCAACGCGGCCGCGTCGGCAGGCAGCACGAGGGTGAGTCCTTCAGTGGCGAACCCGGCCCGTGCGGCGTCGAGGAGCAGCTCCAGCTCGGCGCCGGTGACGGCGTCGATGGTCAGCCGCTGCAGGAGCGCACCGAGCGCACATCCGGGCTGGGTGAACCGGCGCTGTCGCGGCTGCCCGACTCGCAAGAGGCGGGCTTCGCGCCGTGCCTCGGCGACCGCGTCACGGTGGATTGCGTCCACCGACCGCAGCCGGTCCGGAGAAGGCGACCCGCGGAGGGCGGTGACCGCGCACTGCCAGGACCACAGCTCACCCGCCCACCCGGATGCCGGCGGGTCGGTGTCGTGCCACACCGGCCACAGCGTCGTTCCGGTCGCGGTGGCCAGCTCGGCGAGCATCGCGAGCAGCTTCGGGTGCAGCCGGTGCGCGCGCAGCACGACCAGGTGCTCGACCTGTTCGGCGCGCAGCCACACCCGCAGCAACGCCGCGGCGTCGTCGCGCCGGGCGCGTTGCAGGGCGTCGCGGCGCTTCCCGAGAGCCTCGAACAGGTCCCGGACCACGACCGGCCAAGTCGCGCCCGGGGTGGGATGACACACCAGCCGCCCGGCGGTCAGATCGTGCAGCGCGGTCACCTGGTGCAGGCAGGCGAGGTCGTCGTCGGGATCGTGCACCCAGCGCAGCCCGCCGCCCGCCTCCGCGCCCCCGGCGGACGGCGACGACGCGACGTCGACGCGTACGGGGCGGCGGTCACGCCGCCGTGCCACCGCCGTGCAGGGTGAACGCGTTACGGGCCACGGACTCGTCGACCCGCTCGGTGCCGGCGGCCGCGCACAGCCCGGCAGCGGTTCGGGTGAACGCCGCCCAGTGCCGCAGGTTGCCGTGCGCGAAGTGGTCATCGATCAGCAACAGCAGCTCGGCGTCGACGCCGTCATACAGCGGGTGATAGGTCGGGATCAGCCGGACCACCTCAGCCGGGGTGAGCGGTTCCACGCTGACCCGGCGGTAGATCCGCGAGCGCAGCATCGGTTCCCGCGACAACACCTTCCAGGTGCCGTCCCCACCGACCAGCAGCAACGCGAACCGGGTCGCCTTGTGGTCGTGAAGGTAGCGCAGGTACTCGATGCACTCGGTGTTCAGGCTCTGCGCCTCGTCGACCACCACCACGTGCCCACCCCCGCCCAGCGGTGGGGCCAGTTCCTCGATCAGCGCCTCGGTGAGCACGAACCGGTTCCCGCGCCCGGTCGGGACCCTCGTGAGCTCGGCGAGCAGCGCGGCCGCGACCAGGCGCATCGTGGGCCGACTGGGGAACTTCACCCAGCACGGCGCCCGCCCGGCCCGCCCGTCGATCACGGCCCGGGTCAGGGCCTGCTCGACCGCGTAGGTCTTGCCCAGCCCGGCCGAGCCGTGCACCGTGCCCATCGCCTGCACGGCGAGCAGGTCGGTCACCGCCCGCTCGACCATCAGCAACGAATCGGTGGGCAAGGTGGCCGCGCCCACGACATCCAGGAAATGCCGCACCATCCCTCTATCCCTTCTCGGTCTCGATCGTGCTCCCAGCCCTGTCCTCGCGGGCTTGCGAGTCGTCGGCGCCGTCCGCCGGCCTGGCCTCGGGTGTTGCCGCCCCCGGCTTGGGGTCGCGGGGCGGGTTCCAGTACTCGAAGTCGCGGTGCAGCCCGAGCAGGTCGGTACGGCCCAGGCGGCGCATCTCGCGCCCGTCGTCGTCCCGGCGTCGCCGTTCGTGGCGGTCTTGCTCGGCGGTGACCACCGTGGTGTCCTCGCCCGGGCCGGGCGCGGTGATCGGGGCCAGCCGGGCGCGGGCACGGCGGCTCGCGCGGCGTTGCCGGCGGCCCAGCTCGACGGCGTCGGCGTGGCGCCGGGCCAGCACCGCGGCCCGTTGCTCGGCGGTGAGCTCGTCCTGCGGGTAGGCGGTGCACAACCACACATCGCCGCGGAAGATCTCGATCTGGCGCAGGTCGTGCGGGGTGTAGCGGACCTGGACGCGTTCCCCGACCAGCCCGTTGAGCTCCGGGGCGATGAACCGGACCCGCTCGAAGTGCACCCCGTCCTTGTTGATGGTGCGCTCGACGTCGGCCATCAACATCCACCGCAGCGCCCCGGGCGCGATCTCGCGCAGCGGGGTCGCATCCTCGCACCAGCGTCCCAGTGGGGTCTGCCCGTCCAGCTCGCTGTGCACCCGCGCCGTGTTGTACTCGGCGACCCACTCGGCGAAGCGGTGACTGAACAGCTCCAGGCTCATCGGCTCGGCGTCCGGGCCGAACAGCCGACCGTCCGCGCCGCGCGGGCCGTGGGTGTAGAACGGCAACCCGGACAGGAACTCCTGGTCCAGGGTCCGGTTGACCCGCTCGATCTTGCCCTTGCGGTGCGGCGTGTAGGGCGGGGTGGGCAACAGGTCGATCCCCAGCGCGGCGCAGGAGCGGGCCAGCGCGGTCGCGATGAACTCCAGCCCGTTGTCCGGGCGCAGCGCCTCGGGCAGCCCGCCGAACGGTCCGCGCGCAGGGTCGACCAGCACGCCCTGGCGCAGCGCGGCGAGCACGACGGCCGAGGTCGGGTACAGCGACAACGCCCACCCCATGATCAGCCGCGAGAAGCCGTCGATGAACAACGTCGCCCACGGCTTCCTCGGCCGCTGCGCCCGCGGCGCGATCACCAGCACCGGCAGTTCGGTGTGGTCGCCCTCCCACAGCGCGTTGCGCCGGCTCGGCGCCCACCGCAGATACACCTCGTGCCGGCGCCGGCCCTCGACACCCTCGACCACGGCGGCCCGCTCGCCGGGGGACAGGTCCCGGGTGAACGCCTCCTGCAACCGCCGCAGCGACGGCGCACCAGCCCGCCCGGCGTGCAGGGCACGGTGCACCGCCGCGATGTTGCCGCGCCACGCCGCGTAGCTGTCCCGGTCGGCCTCGGTGATCTCGTAGCGGACCCGCGGGCGGCGCGCCAGCGCGGCCGGCTCCTTCGCCAGCCACCCCCACACGGTGCGCTCGGCCACTCCTACGCCTGCCGCGGCGCGCCGTACGTCGGCGCTGGTCAACGTCCCAGCCGCGCGCTGTTCTCGCAGCCGCCCGACCAGCAGCGCCTTGACCTGCGTGTCGACGTGCGCCGTCACGACGAGCTCGCCCGATCGAATGCCTGCCGACATGCCGGACACATCACCGCTGGGTGCAGAGCCCAGCCCTGGGTCGCCAGCCACCCCGCCACGACAGGATCGGTGAACGGGTCGGCGCCGGCAAGCGCTCCGCCCAGCAGCGGCCCGTCCCCGCAGTGCCCGCACACCACTTCGCCGACCGGGCCGGACGGGACGCACTCGTGGCAGAACCCGCGGGCCACCAGCCCGTCCGCCTCCCGGATCAGCCAGCGCACCGTCAGCTCGGCGCGCAACCGCGCTGCGGCCTCGGCGCTGTTCGGCCGCTGTCCGCACCCGGGGCACGCCGCACCGGGTGGGGTGCTCGGGCGCCGGATCGCGGACATCGGCTACTTCGCCCGTTCCGGCGCGCCCGGCGTGCCGGCCGCGGTCAGCGACTGCGCCGGTCGCGGCGGCAGGTGCCGATACAGCGTGGTGCGCGCGATCCCGGTCTTGGCCACGATCTCCGCGATCGTGTCCCCGGCCTCGCGCAGGTGCACCGCGTAGTTCAGCTTGTGCGGGTCCACCACCGAGGGCCGTCCCGTCCGGCGCCCCTTCGCCGTGGCGACCGCGCGGGCGTGCGCAGCCCGCTCCAGCATGTAGGTGCGCTCCATCTGCCCGAACAACGCCAACAACACCACGGCCAGCTGCGCCATCGGGTCCTCCGGGCGGGAGGAGTCCACCCGGATCGGGTCGGCCAGGTTGCGCACCCCGACCCCGCGCTCGGTCAGCTCGTGGATCATGTTGAGGGTGTCGCGGACGGTGCGGCCGAGCCGGTCCAGGGTGTGCACCACGATCACGTCGCCGTCGCGGGCGTACCCGAGCAGCGCGCGCAGTCCGGGTCGGTCGGTGGTCGACCCGGACTTCTTGTCCACGAAGGTCCGCTCGGCCGCGATCCCGACCTCGGCGAGCGCGTGCAGCTGCCGGTCGAGGTCCTGCTTCGCGGTCGAGACCCGCGCGTAGCCCAGATCCACGCCGGAGACCGTACCGATGATCCGGTCTGTAGCCGCGTCGCGACACGCGGCGGCGGACCTGACATTCGGGACGGCGTCACCAGCGCCGTTGCCGACGGGGGAGCGGGGCGGGCGGGGGTGTCCCACAACCAAGGAACCGGGACGGCCGGTCCCCGGAAGCGAAGAGGTACCGCTACCGTCACCCTGGTGTCGCAGCCCGAGATGCAGCGCCAGGTGCGCCAACAACGCGCCGACATCGACTCGCTCTACGAGCTGGTCGAGAGCGTCGACCGCAAGGTCGACACCCTCGACGAGAAGGTCAGCGCCCTGGACGTGAAACTCGACCGCCGTCTCGACGAGCTCAGCGGCCAGCTGGCCGAGGTCCTACGCCAGCTCGGCGGGCGATAGCCGACCACCACTCCAGGCCGCGTCGAACTCGTCCGGTAAGGGCTTCTCGTCGTTAATTCGCGACGCGAGTTGCCGACAACCTCGACTGCAGGTCTTCCGACGGGGCAAGATCGTCGGCAGAGGGTACAGGCTGTTGGACGGTGGACAGGACCGAGGGCTCAGAAGCCGACGCAGGGTGGCGCGTCGTACCAGCCGATGCACCATCCGCACTGCCTGGTGTAGGACTGGCCGTTGCCGCAGCAATACTTGCAGGTCTGGTAGCCGACGCGGCACTCGGTGCCGACGAAGGCGCAGCCCGGCATCGGGTCGGGCACGTCGCCGCCCCCGGCGAGGGTGATCCCGTACGGCGCGCCCGCCGCCGGAGTGAAGGGACCCGCGAACAACGCCGTCGACGCCGCCGGGGACAGGGTGGGCAGTCGCATGTTGGGCAACCTTTCCGCAATCAGGGCCGTGCGGTCCGTCCGGTGAAGGTGACATAGCGGTTCATGGTCGCGGCGCGCTGCTGGCACGGCGTGCACGGGGCGATGCCGAGGCTCGACGTCACGCGTTTGACCACATCACCGATGCCGACGTCGCGGCGCAGCGCGACCGGCACCTTGATCCGTACGGGAGTGGCGGGCTTGGGCAGTTTCATTGCGGTCACCTCCTACTGGTAATAGCAGCCCCACGGGAACTGGCTGCCGTAGCGCTGCCGACAGGTGTTGCTGAATGAGCACCGCTGGTTGGGCGCGCAGTATTGGCAGGCGCTCGAACAGCTCGCGGGGTTGTCGGGCTGGCCGCCGCCCCCTCCGCCACCCTTGCCGGACAGGGTGAGGGCTGCGGCTGCCCACTCAGCGGGGCCGCGTCCTGGCTCGGGTCGGGCGGTGTAGGTCGGGTCGTAGGCGACCCGACTCACCGCTGGCGTCTGCCTGGGTAGGAACACGTCACTGCACCTCCTCCGGGCGGCGTTGCGCCGCCGTCATCGTACGGACCAAGAACGCATCGGACCGACGGTCGCGGGCACCACGTCGGCCACGTCCACCGTGAAGCGGTAGGCCCTGCGCGCCGCCTGCTGTACACGGTCGGGGTAGAAGAAAACCAGCTTGACGTCCCAGCAGTTGCTGCCGGGCGGCGCGATCGTGCTGGGCTCGACCTCAATGGCGTCGAGCTCCGCCCCGTCAAGGACGGTGCGTTCGAAGATCTGCTGCGCCTGCAGCGCGTTAGTCGCCGCGAAGTTGATCGCCCGCTCCTGCGGGGCGCGGCCGAGGTTGCGAAGCTCGAAGTAGACGCGCTCAAGGAAGTTGCCGACGGCGCCCTGGATCTCGTCGCCGCGATCACGCTTTCCGGACCCGTCACCCGTCGCCTCCGTCAAGCTCCGGACCAGCGCGTCCGTCGTCCAACTGTACATCCCGGAAAGCGCGGGGGATACGACCGGAAGCTCGATTCCGGAGCGGTGCGGGGCGGTGCCCGCGATCACGCCCGCCAGCGAAATCCGTTCGACGCCCTCCTCGACCTGTTCCCGCAAGAAGCCGCGGAGCTGCTCGTACGCCTCCCGGGCATACGCGCCGGTTGGCTCGATGTAGTAGAGCGGTGTGCCGTCCAGGGCGAGGATCCAGTGCACCGACGTCGACTCGTGCGGGTTCTCGTCGAGGTGCGCGAGGAGGCTGGTGGCGTCGTCCGGATCGGGGGTGCTCATCCGTTGCTGCAACGACGCCCGCCTGCTGCGGGTCGGGACGTCGTAGACCAGCTGTCCGAGCGCGTAGACGAGGTTGTCGCCCCAGTCCGCGGCCGTCGCGGGGGCCGCACCCGAAGTCACGAGCGACGACGTCGGGATCGGCCATCCCGTCGGCCCGGCAGGCGGACTCGTCGGCGGCTCGACCTGGGATCCCGGTTGTTCAGACATGTCGCTCCTCAATGGTCGACGGTGAGGTCGTGGTGGTCCATGATCGTGCCAACGGTGCGCACCGTGACCAGCGCGCTCTTCGGGTAACGCCCGAGGGCCAGCCGGTGGAAGACCGCCGGGCCCCAGAAGTAGCCGCTCCGCCCGCCGGGCGGTGCGGTGAGCGCGCTCAGACGCGTGAGTTCGGGCGTGAGCGCGGATCGCAGCCACGCCCCGGCGGCCCGTCGGTCGACGGGGCCGCGAACGCGGAGGGCGGCCAGTTCGGCCCGGGCCGCGCGCACTGCATCATCGATCGCGGCCTGCGTCTGTGGGTCGTCCGGTCGGGGATGCGGGCCGGCGCGCCGCATGAACCAGGCGAGCTCGCGCGAGGCTCCCGCGAGCCACGTCGCGCCGAGCCCGCCGCGCGTTGCAGCCTCTGCGGCCAGGGCCTTACCCGCCACAGGGACGACGGCCTGCCGGTAGGCCCCTTCGTCGACGCCGATCCGCTGGGCCAGCACCGCGCCCATGAGGAGCGCCTCGCCCGCGACCACGACGCCGCCAGCCGACTCGAAAGGCGTGTAGGTGTCGACGAAGCAGGCCAGGAGCCCGGCCACCGTCTCCATCGGCCACGCCAGGCCGACATCGTGCGGGAGCGGGACGCGCCCAGGGTAGGTGTCTAGCCGGTCCTCTAGCCGCGCCGCGTGGTAGGCGTGGTATTCGCCCAGCGAGAGTGGGGTGACGTCGGCCGCGGCGAGCCCCTCCCGCTGCCACAGCGGCGTGAACGCGGTCTCCTGCTGCGGCGTGAACGGTTCGCCGCGCACCGCCTCGAACCGCCGCCGGAACGCCTGCCACACCTCGTCGCCGTCGCGGCCGAAGATTTCGGCGAAGGCCGCGGCGTTGTGGGGGACGTTCAGCGCGATGTTCACGACGATCGCCTTGTGCACCGTGCACTGCGTGTACCAGGGGAGGTCCTCGAGGTACTCGGCGCCGCGCAGCAGGTCGCGGTAGTACTGCAGGGTCGTCGTCAGGTCCAAGGTGCGACAAGCAGTGATGTTGTCGGCGTCCTTGGGCACCTTGGCGTGGGTCGCGACGATCTCATCGACCATCGCCGCGTTGCGGTTGAGCGTCGACTGGTCGACGCCATCGAGTGAGATCACGTGCACGTTGGCCGGGTGACGGTCGGCGTTCAGGGCCATGTGCGCCGGCCCGTCGCCGCGCCAGCGCTCTGCGTGGGAGAGCGCGTGGCTGGTCCGGCCGCCGCCGAGATAGGCCCCGACGTGGCGGTGCCCGAGCTGGATCTTCGCGCTGAACGGCAGCATCGCGGCGTCGTAGACGTGGTGCTCGGGGTGGACGTAGCTCAGGAGGGCGTAGATCCGATCGCGGTCACCCAGATCCATCTCGCGCCGGAGGTGCGCGTCGAGCAGTGCGCTGCCCGGCACGGACGCCCCGTCGGACAGGGCGAGCGGCTCCTCGTCGCTGACCGGGACGAGGTGCATGCCGAGCGGGCCGTCACCGCGCGGATAGCGGAAGTCGGCCACCGTGTAGGACGCCCCGGACGGCAGCCGCACAGTGACGGTGCCGAAGTCGGCCGCCGCCACGCCGCGGAACCGGCGCTGCAGGGCGTGCTCGGCGGGTCGGCGGGGTGTGGCGGCGAGCAGGCCCAACAAGCGGTGCGCGTCGGGCGCGCGCCGCGCCCAGTCGTCAGGATCGGCCGTGCGGCCCTCGCGAAGGGCCCGCAGTGCGGTGTCGGGATCGAGGATGCGCCCCGAAGGGGCGGACCGCGCGGACGCGACGAGGATACGGCCGATCTCGATCGGGTCCGGGCGCTGGCCCTGCTCAACCTGGACGCTCAGCAGCAACGCGGCTAGCCCCGAGGTGAGGGCGGTCGCGTAGCTCGTGCCGCTGGCCCGGATCACACCGCCACCCGGCCGTGCGCCCAGGATGTCCGTGCCGGGCGCCAGCAGACACCCTGCCTTCGGGTTGCCTGCGGCGGGCGTGACAGGCGGTCCGTCGGTCGTGGCCACGGACAGCACCGTCGGGAGCGAGCTGGGGACGTTGGGCCGGAAGCACCCGCCGTCGCCGGTCGCCGCGACGACGAGCGTGCCCCGCTCTGCGCACGCGTCAATCGCCCTGACGAGCGCGGGGTGCACCCCAGTGTTCGGGACGACCTGGCCCGCGCTGATGTTCACCACGTGCGCGCCCTCGTCCAGCGCGGCGGTGATGGCCGCGGCCAGCTGGGGCTGTGAGCACGTCGGCTCGCCCGGTCCCGGGCCGTCGGTGAACAGTGGGATCACGACCCCGCGACAGCGTGGCGCCATCCCAGGTACAGGGCCGGGATGATGTCCGAAGATCACGCTGGCCACGTGGGTGCCGTGCCGGAAGGCGACGCCGTCGGCGGCGTCAGGCGGGCCGCCCGCGACCTGCCGGAGGTTGGCTCCCCGCAGGGCCTCGTGATCGAGGTCGACCGGGCCGTCCAGCACCGCGACGCACACGCTCTCATGGCCGAGCGTCTCGCCCCAGATGGCGGCCACCCCGATTTCGGAATCAGGCGACGCGGAGCCGACCGTCACCCGTCACCTCGCCTCACGTCTTGGGTCTGACGACCGCACACCGGTCTGGTCAAAGGACGCCAGCGTCGGAGTCCAGATGCTATTCGCCTCGTCCGGCTAGGGGCACCGCCGTTCCGTCGACGGCCGCCTACGGGCTGAGCCGTAGAAGGCCTGGCACCGGCTGGCGTAGACGCGCGGGGCGATCCGGGGCGGCAGCATGCGCGGCGCATCGTGGATCACGCCCCACGGGTCGACCATGTGCGCCTCTTATGAGGCGGCGCACGATGCTGCGGCCTCAACGAGGCGACTGTCGGTGATCGTGACCCCGGCTCCGGTGATGACGGTGAAGTACACCGTCTGGCCAACGGTCACCGTGAGCTCGGCCGGGTCCACCTGGCCGTCCACGATCGTCACCAGGTGCGCGGCGGAGAGGGTCTCGCGCCATGCGCGCAGGTCGTCGGCGGTGCGGCAAGCAGGATCGATCACGTGCACCACGCCGCGGGCGCCGCCGCCGTTCGCGTCGACCCACTCGTAGTCACCGACGATGCCGAACGCATGGCTGTAGCCGCACTCGTTGGTCAGCGAGGCGCTGGCGAAGAACGTCTTCTGGCCGACCACCTCATAGCCCGTGGGCGTGGAAACTGGGCAGTGCCACAGCACGAGGTCTCCCTCGGCAATGGTGATCTCCGGCTGGTTTGGCCGGAAGGTGTGCCCGTCGTGCCCGATCTGCACGGTGTGCTGTTGCATCTCGTCGTTGCTGGCGCGGTCCTGCACGACCACGGAGTAGGGGGCGTCGTCGGTGAGGATGTGACCGCCCGCCGGCAGCACGCTGTAGGCGTAGCGACCGGGCCGCATGAACCGCTGGCCGTAGCAATCGGTTCGACGCAGGGCACGACTGTCCAGGGTGTCGTTCATGCTGTGCTCCCTCAAGCGGAGATGTCGGCGCCGAGGACGAGTTCGTCCTCGGGAGCGTTGTGGGCGACGGCGGCCGTGATCTGGTCGATGACGATGTCGACCTGGGGGTCCACCGCGGTCTCGGCGGGCAGCACCACGAACTGCTGCGGCTGCTGATAGACGGGGATGCGCAGCCCGGAGACGAACGGACTCAGGATCGGGCCGAGAAAGCCGGTGATGCCGGCTATGCCGATGGCGACCAGGATCGCGTTGACGGCCACGGCCAGAAACGGCCCGATGAAGGGGATGGCGAGCAGGACCGGGGTGGCGGCCAGACCAATCGCGACGAGCAGAGCGGCGGTCGAGGCGCCGAACTGCAGGTTCGGCACGCCCTGGACGACCGCTTCGACCTTCCACACGCCACCTTGCAACGTGATGGACAGCCCGAAATCGGCGGTGGCCTTCACGAAGTCTCCGAACGACACCGGGACCGTGACCGTGGGCCAGTCGATGCAGATCCGCGGGGTGCACACCCGGCCCACGCAGGGAATGTTCACGCAGACCTGGGGAAGACAGAAGTCCGGCAGGAAGGAACTCAGATCGAACCCGAACGACAGATCAAGCTGCCAGTCCAGCCGCAGATCGACGATCCGGATCGTGCCCGGCGGGATGAGGTCGACATCGCCGTTGCTCAAGGTGCCGGTCACGGTGTAGCTCGCGGTGAACGGGCCCAGGTTCCCGGTGCCCGAACGGCTCTGCGGGCCGACTGCGCCGACGGCGGTGTCAAAGAGAGTGTTGGCTGCCTGCTCGTCGATCGCGGCGGTGATCTCGGACATGATGGATCCTTCCGTGCTCGATGGCTCGGCTAGATGCCGCGGGCCTTGACCTGGTCGTCCTCGATGGCGGGGCCGACGGTGAGAGCGAGGGCGAACGCGCCGGCGCGGAGTGCGGTGAGCGGGATGCGGATGGTGGCCAGAACCGCCTGAAGGATCATGAAGAGCAAGCACTCCAGCAGCCTCTCGACCTCCTCCGGTGCGACGTCGACGATCTCGACCCCGTCGATCCGGAACGTGATCGCATCCTGGCCACCGGCGGCAGCGACTCGCTGCAGACCGCCCACTGCGAAGACCTCGAGTTTGCAGCAGGTCGCCTCACGCAGCGGGTGGGTGGCGGGCTTCGTGTCGTCGTCGTTGGGTCGCGGGGGCCGCGGATCAATGCGCAGCCGCCGGCAGTCCAGACAGATCTCGACGCCGAGTCGTATCGACAGCCCACCCTGCGCCAGTGCTAGCTCGGGCGGAAGCGCAACCGACTGGGGGTGCAGGTCGATCACCGGGCGGCTCAGTCGCACCCGCCACTCGATACCGCCCGCGACCCCTGGGAAGGGGATCGCGGCCATGCTCGTCTCCTGCACCGTTGTCGTCGGCACGAACGCCGGCGACCCGTAGACGAGTAACCGCGGCCGGTCGGTACAGACCGCCTCAACGAGAGCGTTGAGTGCGTCCTCGTGCGCCGCGATGTAGACGTTCTCGGCCTGGGTGAGGCTCATGGGTCCGCTCCTACCGCATCGGTCACAGGACCCCCCTACGAGCAGACCGGCCCGAACCCTGATACGTGTAGACACGACCGGCCTAATGCGGCAACGGCACAGTGTTGGGCGAGCCGGGCAGAGGCGCCCGCGCGGAGCCGCGGAGACCCGACGGAAGAGGCGGTGCTCAGCAGCGCACGCCGTGCACCGGCGGCACTGATCATTGCCATGGCGCCGAAGCACTGTCGTTCCGCCGTCGCTCCACACGAGGCCACCTGCATCGCGATCATGAACCCTTGGTCGTCGCACTGGCACGAGCCGACCGGTTTCAGCTCACCCGAGGCCGCGGCACGACTTGCCGACGCTGCTGGGCCGTCGCGGTGTCCAGCTGGTCGATGATGGCGCTGCCCGCAAGGTGCGCCGTCCAGGCCCGTTCGCGGCCGCGCTCCAGATCGGCACGGTCCCGCTCGCTGACCACACCTACATGGCCGCGTTCAGGATCGTAGGTGTCCAGGGCCACCCGGTCGATGATCTCGGCGCCGCCGGCGAGATGCTCGCGGGCCTCCAGCGCGGCATCGGCCGCCTGCTCCACGACGGGGTAGCCGAGTCCACCGGCCAGCCCGTCGACGATCCGGGCGTGCGCGGCGTGCAGGGTGGCCTCCGCGTTGGTCACCACCCAGCGGGCATCGGCCACTGCCTCGACCAGCGGCGCCGAGGGGGGCGTCGGATGGTAACCCGGAGGGAACGGCACCGGCCCGATCCTAGAACCCGACGCCGGCGACACCGACCCCCCGGTCCACGACAGGTGTCCGGTTTGAGGTGTACCCCAACCCGACGTCAGGCCGGGCCGACGATCACCGTCAGATTAGAGAGTCCACCATGACGTCCTCGTCGTAGCCCAGCGGCGACGTCATCCAGACGTCATCCGGAAGCATGTCAGCCATGACGACGCCCCCACCTGGACAGTGGTTCGCCTTCACACCCGGCGACCTCGATGACGACCGCCTCACCGGCGAGCAGCGGGCCGCCGCGGACCGCGCCCTGCAGAACCAGCCATCCCCGATCGGCGAGGTTCACATCCTGCTGCACTCGTTCGAGCCCGGCCAGTCCGAGGTCAGGTTCGGCGGCCTCGCCGACCGCAACACGACCGCCCAGGTCGAGCTGCTCACCGCGGCGATCAGGGAACTCGAGATCGTCCGCCAGATCTTCGACGACTGATCACCCCCGCGGCCCCCGCGATCTCCGCCCGGCCCGAGGTTCCGGGAATGGGCAATCCCGGAACTAAACTCCCGCCATGACTTCCGGAAACACCTCCCAGCGGACAACGCAGCGGGCCGGATCAGCTTCCGGAAACACCGACGTCGTCAGCAGTAGGGCCAGTGGTGTCATGGCCCTGCCGGTGGAACTGGCCGCCGAGCTGGCCCGCTACCAACGCGCCCTGGCCCGCGCGCCACTGGCCGGCGCCACCCGCGCCAAGTACGTCGCGCGAGTCCGCGGGTTCCTCGTCTGGCTCGCCGCCTCCGACGTGTCCGGCCACGGGAGCGCCGACGACCGGGCCGGGAACGGGGCCAGTGGAGCCGGGATCGGGGATCCGCTCACCGACCCGGCCGCCCGGGACGGCGCGGTGCGCGACTGGCGGGTGTGGGCCAAGACCGTCGGCCGCCAGGCCCCGGCCACGATCAACAACACCCTGGCCGCGATCGACGACTTCTACGCCCGCCGCGGCCTCGGTGCCGCCGTCGCCCGACGAGAGGCCCTGCCGCGGCGCGCCCCGAAAGCGCTCAGCTCCCGGGAGGTGGTGCGCTACCTGCGGGCGGTGGAGCACTGCGGCTCCGCCCGCGACACCGTCGTCGCGCTGCTGCCCTTCTACGCCGGGCTGCGGATCGGCGAGGTCGTCGGCCTCGACCTCGACGACGTCGCGCTCTCGGCCCGCAAGGGCACCCTCCGGGTCCGCGGCAAGGGCCGCGACGGCGGCAAGCTGCGCGAGCTCCCGCTGACCCGTCCCGAGCTGCGCACCGCCCTGTCTGCGTGGCTGGCCGAACGCACTCGCCGGCCCGGCGCCGACACCACACCCGCGCTGCTGCTCAACCGCCGCGGCGGCCGGCTGTCGGACCGCTCCGCCCGCGCGATCATCACCGAACTCGGCGAACACACCGGACTCGGCGACGGCGCGGCCGGCGGGTTCGGGCCGCACATCCTGCGCCACACCTTCGCCACCCAGCTCCTGCGCGGAGGCGCCGATCCGGTCCTGGTCGCGGACCTGCTCGGGCATGCTGATCTCAGCACGCTGAAGATCTACACCCAGCCCAACGACGTCGACCGGGAACACGCCCTCGCCCTACTCACCACCGACGCCTGAGAAGCCCTTCCGACCTCGTCGCCGGGCGATCCACCGCCACATTGACCTGCGGGGTCCCTCTCGCCGCTTACCACTCGACGTGCCACCCTCGGGCAACCAGGATCGATGTCGTGACCACGCACCCGCTACCGAAGCGGACCATCAAGTACCGCTCTCTCAAGGTCATGCTCTGGGGCGGCAACCGCATTCTGACAGCGGCCCTGCTGCACACCGGTCGGCCGAGTGCGTTCGCGCTGCTGGAGACGACCGGGCGCCGAACAGGGCAGCCCCGGCTCACGCCTGTCGGCAACGGCCTGACCGGGGATACCTTCTGGCTGGTGGCCGCCCACGGTCAGCAGGCCGACTTCGTCCGCAACATCACCGCGCACCAGCGGGTGAGGGTCAAGGTCAACCGAGCATGGCGCTCGGGCACCGCAACGTTGCTGCCCACCGACGACACACACGCACGGTCCAGGACCCTTCCCCACCAGTGGGACGCCGCCCTCGGTCGCGCCATCGCCACCACCCCCCTCACGATTCGGATCGACCTGACCCCCAACCAGCCGTGACCCTGCGGCAGCCGGCCCGCCGTTGCCATGCCGCAGGTGACAGAATCTCCGCCAAGCTGCGGCCAATATCCCCGCGCTCAACAGTGGGGTGACCGGTCGGGCAGCGAGCCGACGGCGCGTCGCGTCCGACGCAGATCGCCGCAGAATGCGCCAGTTGAGCTGAACAGCGGGCGAGCTCGACCGTCCAGCTGAGTTGGCGCACCGCAGTTCGTGCGCCACCACATCAGCATCGACGGGCACTACAGCTTCCACCTGCCCGACCTCGGCGGCCGCCACCGTCGGTTGCGTGACCCCAACACCGAAGCCGACGAATAGCTGTCGGCCGCCACGCAGGACGACGAACGGCTCCACCGGCCATGACGAGACCGCGTACCTCGTCGGCGTGGCGGCGCCTCGAGCGCAGACAAACATCACCGCACTGCGCGTGCCTCGCCTGTCGGCGAAACATTTCCCGATCCTTTGACGACTTTCCCTCGTGTGACGGGGTCGTCCGAGGGGGGTCTTCCTAGCGTGCACAGCGTCAGGAACGGGGGCTCCGATCGTGCCGCTCCTGCCATGGGCCGCTGACCACGCAAGGAGCCACGAGACGTGAGCACGACCAGCCCCGATGATCTGATCTGTCGAAGCCGGCAGGGCGACCCGCGCGCGTTGCACCGGTTGATCGACGCGCATCGCCCGCAGCTGCTCGCGTTCTGCGCGCGCTTCCGGGACGACCCCGACGACCGCCAGGAGCTCGCCCAGCTGGTCATGATCCGCGTGTGGCGCGGCATCGGGGGGTTCGACGGCCGGTCGAGCTTCAGCACATGGCTGTTCCAGATCGTGCGCAACACCGCCGCCTCCGAGCACACCCGCCAGGCGCGGGTGCCGCGCCCGGTGGACTTGCACACCGATGGGTGCGCGCTGCTGGTGCCGGCCGCGGGTCCGAGCCTGGAGGACGTCGTGGTCCTGCGCGACGAGGTCGACCGGGCGCTGGTCAAGGTGGCGCCGCCGTTTCGTCGGGTGCTGGAGCTGGTGGACGTGTGGGGCTGCCCGCAGGCCGAGGCCGCGGCGCTCTGCGCGGTGGCCGAGCCGACGGTGCGGACGAGATTGTGGCGGGGACGGCGGGCGCTGCGGGAGGCGCTGCGGCCCGACGCCGCGTGAGGCGAGCACCGCGGGGCAGACCGGCCCGCGACATCGGAGGGGTGGGCACGTGGAAGTGGGCACGGGCGGGCGATGGCCGCCGGGCAGCTTCCTCAGCCTGCTCGCACCCGACCATCAGGCCGGCCTGCTGGAGATGGGCACCGGCCGGAGCTTCGATCGCAACGAGATCCTGATGCGCGAAGGGGAGCCCGGCCGTGCCCTGTTCCTGCTGCTGCGCGGCTGCGTGAAGATCGTATCCATCGCGGCGGCCGGCGACGTGCGGCTGCTGGCCGTCCGGCTGGCCGGAGACGTCGTGGGCGAGCTCGCCGCGCTCGACGGTGATCCCCGCTCGGCCACGGTTGTGACCGCCGCCCGCACGACGGTTCGCGTGATCGGCCACGAGGAGTTCGGCCGGTACGTCGGCGCGCACGCCGCCGTCGGAGCCGCCGTGCAGCGGTGCGTGACAGTGAAGCTGCGGCAGGCCACGCGCTTCCGGGCCGACGCCGCAGGCCCGAGCACGTTGGCTCGGCTGGCCCGCGTGCTGCACCAGCTCGGCGTCAGCTACGGCAAGCTGTCGCCGTCGGGAGTGCTGATCGACGTGCACCTGTCCCAACCCGAGCTCGCCGCGCTCGTCGGGGTCGCGCAGGCCAGCATCGAGCGGGCGCTGGGCGAGCTGCGGGCCCGAGGGATCGTCCGTACCGGCTATCGGCAGCTGCTTATCAGCGACGCCGACGGTCTGCGCGCGCTCGCCTCGGGGGAGGCGGGATGACGGGATACCGGCCCGCCGTCCGGCGGCTCTGCCTCGTCGTGGACGTCGAAGGCTACAGCGTGCACGACAACCTCGCGCAGCTCGGCGTCCAGGACCGGCTCGACGCCGTCCTCAGCGCCGGTCTGTCCGGGGCCGGAGTGTCGCGATGGCGCACCGAGCGGCAGGACCGCGGTGACGGCCAGCTGATCATCCTCCCGGCCGGGATCGACGAGGCCCGCGCGCTGCCCGGCCTGCTGCACGGGCTGCTCGTCGCGCTGGACCGCGACCGGCAGGACCACGCAGAGCCGGCGGTGCGGCTGCGGATGGCCGTCGGGCAGGGCGTGGTGCACCACGCGGCGACGGGCTATGTCGGGCGGGTCGTGGTGGAGGTCTGCCGGCTGGCCGATGCTCCGGCGGTACGCACCGAGCTTCGTACGGTCCCGGACGCCGACCTGTGCCTGGTCGTCACCGACGACCTCTACCGCGACGTGATCGCGCACGGCTACGGCGGCCTTCCCGGCGACAGCTTCCGCGTCGTCGAGGTGCGCGACCCGGCGAAGCAGTTCACCGCAACGGCCTGGATGCGTGCGCTCAACATCGCCGCGCTCCCCACCCTGGACGCCGCCGCGGCCACCGCGTTCGCTGCGCTGCCCCTCGCCGTCGCAGCGTCGACAGTAACGACGCGCACCCTCGGCGAGCTGTGGGCCGACAACGAGCCCGACACCGACCCCTCCCCGACCGAAAGGCGTTACGGCCTCGACGAGCCGGCCCCGGACACCGAGCCGAACCTCGACACACCCGCGTTCGACGACCGGGCCGATCACGATGCCGATCTCACCGCGCAGGACTGGCCGTGATCGCGGCGCAGCCGTCAGCGGCGGGCCGCCACGACCCCCGAGCCGATCGCGAGCAGACCCGCCACCACGGCGATGGCGACGGCGACCAGGGCGTTGTCGGCGTTGCCGAGCACCTCGTTGCCGCACAGACCGCCGAACTCGCCCGGGACCTGCGCGCGGTACACGCGCTCTCCGAAGTCGAGGTCCCAAGCGTTGCCGCAGTCGAACCCGAGCACGGTGACGTCCGCGGCGAAGAAGTAGTAGGCCACGAAACCCGCGACAACGGCGACGACCGCGGCGAGGGCGGCGAGGGCGGCGAACCTGCCGATGCCGGTGGGACCCCGGGGCCGTCGCTGGCGTTCCCGGCGGCCCGCGGGAACGCCCGGCTGGCGGCGCGGGTCTCAACGTCACGACCGACCGAGTGGGGTGCCCGGATGTCGCCTGAGGACGTGGACCTGCACACCGAGCTGGACGTCGCCGACGACTTGGACGACGTGCACGGCGAGGACCCGTTGGTCCACGACCTCGACGACACCGACGCCGAGCTGGGTGCCGGCATGGCCGGACCGTTCGCGGACGCCCCGCACACCGTGGGCGATTCCGACGCGCTGGGTTACTGGCACATGCAGGAGCAGCCGAACTCGTGTGCGGTGGCGTCGCAGGAGTTCATCATCGACGAGTTCACCGGGGTAGACCACACCGAGGCCGAGATGCGCGACGTCGCCGCACAGCACGGCTGGTTCACCCCCGACGGCGGCACGCCGATGGAGGACACCGGTCAGCTGCTCGCCTACTACGGCATCCCGACCGAGCAGGTTCACGGCGCCTCCTTGGACCAGCTCGAGGCCGCGCTGATCAACGGCGACGGCGTGATCGTGGGCCTGGACTCCGGCGAGATCTGGAACCCCGGCTTCGACAACGACGACGCGCTCACCGAGTACCTCGGCATCCCCGGGCAGGGCGCCGACCACGCCGTCCAGGTCGTCGGGGTCGACCACACCGACCCGGCGAACCCTCAGGTCATCCTCAACGACCCCGGGTCGCCGACCGGGCAGGGGGAACGGGTGTCCCTCGCGACGTTCCTCGACGCCTGGGAGGACTCCGGCAACTTCATGGTCACCGCCCACCGCCCGTAACACCACGCTGACGAAGGAGGACACGTGTCCGACGACTACGACGACCTTCAGCTCGACGACCAGCCCGACGATCAGCTCGACGAGGTGAACGTCGACGACGACCTTGACGACGAGTTGCGCTACGACGCCGCCGAGGATGACGGCGCGTTGCGCGACGTGGACGACGAAGCGGACGCCGACCGCACGGCGGCGCTGCAGGACGTGCACTTCGGCACGTCCTGGACCGTCGACGGTACGTCGGAGGCCGGCAACCCCGTCGAGTGGTCGACGACCACCAACGCCTACCACGACGAGAAGACCGGCGAGCAGGTCGAGCCGAAGTGAGCACGTCGACCGTGCGGCGCCTCGACACCGGCACTGCGGACGGGCCCACCAGCCGCACCGCGGGGCTGATGAGCGGGCTGCGGTCGATGCCGCTGTTCCGTCAGGTCGTGCCGATGGAGGCGCTCGTCGGCTGGCCGATCCCGGCGCGGCACAACCCCGGCTGGGACGGCCGGACGGCGGTGTACCTGAAGTTCCCGCTGTACGGGTACCACCGGCCGGCGCGGCGTGGGGAGCCGACGCGGCTGCTGCCGCCGTTCGCGATGCTCACCTTGAACTGGGCCAACGGGGCGCCGGTGGAATTCGTCGACTTCCGCTACAGCCGGCCGTGGCCCATCACGGCGACGCCGCCGGTGATCGGGGAGTTCCCGCACGCGGCCGTGCGCGAGCTGAGCGGCGGCGATTACCTCGCCGCCCGGGTTCGGCTCGCCGAGCTGTATGACGGGCTGTTCGAGAGCCTCGGCGACGGCTCGGGCTTCGACGGCGAGGCGGAGCTCGCCGACCTGCTGGGCCGGCTGTTGGAGCCGTGCCTGGCACCCTACTACCGCATGATCGCCCCCCGGTTCGCCGAGCGCTTCCTCGGCGCGGAACAGGAGTGACCGATGGCCCCGGAACAGGGCGGGTTCGAGGATCTGCGCGACCGTGCGCTCGCGCTCTTCCCGGACGCGCTGGCCACGGCGCGGCGGCGCGGCGCGCGCACCGCCGAGCAGCGGCTCGACGCGGCGGCGCAGCGGCTGCGTGACAGCGCACTGACGGTGGTGGTGTGCGGGGAGTTCAAGCGGGGCAAGTCGAGCCTGCTCAACGCCCTGCTGGAGGAGGACCCGCCGCTGTTCCCGGTGGACGCGGCGGTGGCGACGAGCCTGGTCACGATCGTCTCGCACGCCGACTCCGAACGGATCATGGTCGGGTTGACCGGCCGTGACGGCACGCTGACCGACAAGGAGATCAGCCGCTCGGAAATCGCCGCGTACGTGACCGAGGGCGCGAACCCGGGCAACCAGCTCGTTGCGTCGATGGTCTCGGTGGAGACGCCGAACCTGCGACTGACGGCCGGGGTGGTGCTGGTCGACACACCCGGCGTCGGCGGGGTGTTCACCGACCACACCGCGGCGACAATGGCATACCTGCCGGGCGCGGACGCGATCGTGTTCGTCTCCGACTTCACCCAGCCACTGACCGCCACCGAGCTGGACTTCCTGCGGCAGGCGGCGGAGGCGGCGAAGGTCACCGGCGACGCCGACGCACTGCTGTTCGTGGTGACGAAGAGCGACCTCGTCGACGCCGACCGGCGCGCCGAGCTGCTCGCCAACACCGTGGCGAAGCTGGCGGAGGTCACCGGCCGGCCCGCCGACGAGCTGGTCGTGGTGCCGGTGTCGAGCCGCAGCAAGCGGGCGTGGCTGGCCACCCGGGACGAGCGGCGGCTCATCGCGAGCAACTTCGGCGAGCTGGAGGCGCAGCTGTGGCCGGCGGTGTCCCGGCGGCGGGCCCGGGTGATCCTCTCGGCGGCGCTGGCCGACCTCGACGTCGCGGTCCGGGCGCTGCTCGACCCGCTCGACACCGAGGTCACCGCGTTGAAGGCGGACACCGCCACGAAGCTGGCCGAGCTGAAGGCGTCGGCGCAGCAGCGGCAGGCGGAGCTGGACACGCTCAAGTCCGAGCGGGCCGGCTGGCGGGGCGAGCTGCGCGACAGCGTGCGTCGCATGGGCGAGACGCTGCGGGTGGAGATGGTGTCGCGCCTGGATGCGGCCTGGCACCGGCTCGACGTGGAGTACCTGTTCGACCCGGCCATGCTCGCCGAGCCCCAGCAGCTCGTCACGAGGCTGGACGCGGAGGCCGGGCTGGTGGCCGGCACGATCAGCGAGCTCGCCGGCCGGCGGGCCGCCGACATCCAGCGGGACTTCGCGCAGCGCAACGGCCTGGAGCTGCAGGTTCCTCGTATCGCGGCGCTGCCGCCGCCGCCCGTGCCGCCATTGGTGGTCACCGGTACGACCTACGTGGACACGACCCGGGATCGGCGTTGGGACAAGACCCGCGAGGCCGCACAGTCCGGCAGCGTCGGCGGCGGGATGGGAGCTACGGCGGGGGCATTGCTCGGTGCGTTGATCGGCGGGCTGCTTACCGGCGGCGCCGGCGCGATCGTCGGTGCCCAGTGGGGTGCCTCGCTCGGCACGCTCGGCGGTACGGCCGCCGGTGTGCGCAAGGGCCTGCACAGCGCCACCAACAAGATTGACAGAGGCGACGAGCAGGCGCGGCGGCGCAGCATCACCACCGAGCTGGCGCCGCTGCGCAAGGCGCAGCCACTGCACCTGACCAGCGCCCTGAACGAGCTGGTGCACGGCCTCACCGAGGCGATCCTGCGCGAGCTCGACAGCCGGATCGACCAGCAGCAGGAGAGCCTGCGCGATGCCGCGCAGCGCCTCGACTCGGCGGCGAAGGCCACCCGCGAGCAGGCCGACGCGCGGCTGTCCGAGCTTGAAGCCGAGCGGCGCCCACTGCAGCGCACCCGCCAGACCGTCGAACAGCTGGCCGCGGCCGCGGGACGGCTAGGCCGGCGCGGACCCGCCGAGCCGCCGCGCTCCGGAACGGCCGACCCGGGCTGGGCCGACGAGTGAGCCAGAGTTGACAACCCACCCGCTCGTCGCGGCCTCGCTGGACCGGCTCGGCCGGGCTCCGGCGCTGACCGAGGCGCGCACGGCATTCACCCGCATCGGCGACGGCCTGGCCGCGCCGATGCGGGTCGCGCTCGTCGGCCGGGTGAGCGCGGGCAAGTCCACGCTCGCCAACGCCCTGCTCGGCGGCTACCGGGCACCCACCGGGGTCAACGAGCTGACGTTCAACGTCAACTGGATCACCCGTGGTACCGAGCCCAGCGTCACGGTGCACTTCACCGACGGACGCCCGCCGGAACGGCGCGACGTCGCCGAGCTGGAACGGCTCACCGTCCGCGCCGAGGGCGACGACCCCGAGACGCAGCGCTGGAAGCAGTACCTCGCCTCGATCGCCTACCTGAAGATCACCGACCCGGCGCCGTACCTGAGATCGTTCGACCTCGTCGACACCCCCGGCCTGGACTCTGTGTTCGCCGTCGACTCGGCCAACACGCTACGTTTCCTCGACGGCCCGGTCGACGCGATCGTGCTGGTCTTCTCCCGGGCCCTGCACACCGAGGAATCGACACTGCTGCGCCGGCTGCAGGGCTCGACCCTGGCCGCAGGGCCGATCAACACCATCGCAGCGCTGACCCGCGTGGAGGGCTACTGGGAATGGCCCGACGTGCCGGACCCGCACGCCGTCGCCCACCGCGTCGTGGACCAGGCGGCCGGCGTGTCGGCCGTCGCCGAGGTGATCTACCAGCTCGTGCCCGTGGCGAGCCTGGTCGGTGCCGCCGCGGCGGTGCTGTCGGAGGAGCACCTGCACGACCTGCAGGCGCTGGCCACCGTCGATGTCGACACGCTGGGTTGGTCGCTCGACGACGCCGACGGGTTCGCTGCAGCCTCCCTGCCCGCCCCAGCGCAGCGGCGCCGCGCGCTGCACCGGATGCTGCACGGTTACGGCGTGATGCTCGCCTGCGATGTACTCCGCGAGGGCGTCACCGACCTGGCGACACTGCGTGCCGAGCTGGACCGACGCAGCGGCATGGCCATGTTCCGCCAGCTGCTCGTCGACCACTTCGGCGCCCGCGCCGACCTGCTCAAGCTCAACCGCGCCTACTCCCGCGTCCAGGCCCTGCCCGACGAGAACCACGGGCTGCAGCCGCGTGACCAGGTCGCGCTCACCGACGCGATGCGCGAGTTCATCCGGCACGGGCAGGCGGCCAACCCGCGGTTTCGGGAGCTGCAGGTGCTGCGCGCGCACTACGAGGGCCGGCTGCGCGACCTGTCGGACTCCGACATCGACGATCTCCTGCGGATCACCGGTGAGCGGGGCGCCTCGCCAGCGGCTCGGCTCAACCTGCCACCAGGCACGCCGGTGGAAGAGCTGCGCGCCCAGGCCCGCGTCGGTCTGCGTCGCTGGGCCGAGCTGGACGTGATCGGCGGGTTCGACGGGCCGACCCGCTTCGCCGTCGCCGTGGCCCGGCGAGCGTACGAGCGGCTACTCGGGGAGCTGGACGACGTGCGACGAGAGGGGCCGTGGTGAGCGGACCGTTCGGAAGGTGGCGTGCCGCGTGGGTGCCGGGTGCCGCAGCGGAGGGCGCGACCGAGCCGGTGCTGGTCGTTGACCTCGGCACGTCGACGTCGTCGGCGATGCTGGTGGCGGATGGCTCGATGCGGCCGGTGGCCGAGCCGGGCAGCGGGCTGTGGACGTGGCCGTCGGCGGTGTGCGTGGACGGCGAGACGGTGCTCGTGGGCTCCTCGGCGGACAACCGGCGCCGCGTCGACCCGACCGCGTACCGCACCGAGTTCAAGCGCGACCTCGGCGACCCGTCCCCGATCCAGCTCGGCGACAAGTCGTTCCGTCCCGAGGAGCTGGTCACCGAGCTGCTCGTGGCGATCCGCGCCCAAGCCCTCAAGCTCCTCGGTCGGCCAGTCGAGCGCCTGCTGCTCACCGTTCCCGCGTCGTACGGTCCGGCCGACCCACGGGCCGGGCTGATGATCGCGGCCGGGGAGCAGGCTGGGTTCGCCGAGGTAGAGCTGCTGCCCGAACCGGTCGCGGCGGCCTACGCCACGTTGCAGGGGTCGCCGTTCCGGGTGGGCGAGACGGTGCTTGTCTACGACTTCGGCGGCGGCACCTTCGACGCCGCACTCGTGCGGATCGCCCAGAGCGGCAACCACGAGGTTCTCGGCCACGCCGCGCTCGATGACTGCGGCGGCCGCGACGTCGACGCCGCCCTCTTCCGGCTGATCCGGGACCGCGGCGGGCCGACCTTGGAGCACCTGCTCGCGCAGCCCACGCTGGCCGCCGACATCCGCCGCGAGGTCGTGGAGCTGTCCAAGCTGGTGAAACACCAGCTCACCGACAGCCTCGTCGCGCGCGACAGGTACGCCCCAGCTCAGCTTGACGTCACGGTCGACCGGCCGGCGTTCGGTGCGCTCGAGTTCCCGATCCTGGAGCGCACGATCACCTGCTGCCAGGAGCTGCTCGCCCGCTCGAACCTCGCCTTGGGCCAGCTGGGCGCCGTGCTGCTCGTCGGCGGCAGCTCGCGGATGCCCATCGTCACCGAGGCCGTGACAGCGCGGTTGCAGCGGCCGATCCGCTACGCCGAGGACCCGACGACCGCAGTCGTCTCAGGTGCCGCGCGCTGGGCACTTGCCGGACGCGCGCGCATGCTCGCACCCGCGGCAGCGCCGGCGAACGAGAAACCGCTGAGCTGGGTGCTACCCGGCGGGTCGGCCACGGTGGTGCGCTGGTTGGTCGCCCCGGGCAGCTCGTACGCCGCCGAGACGCCGCTGCTTTCCGTGCGCCTGCCATCGGGCGAGGTGCTGCGGCTCTCCGACGATCAGCCGGGAAAGCTGCTGCACACACGCGTGTCCGAGGGCGACGCGGTCATCTCGGGCGACTGGTTGGCGATGGTCCGGCCCGGTCCCACAGCCACGCCTGCTACCGCCAAAGGGTGCGATCCAGGCGCGCGCATTCCGGACGTGCCCGGTCGAATCCTGACCGGTTCTCTCATCGCCACAGCCTTGATATATCTCGTCGGAGTGTTCTCTCCGGCGGAGACGGCTGTCATCACGGGATTCGTATGTGGCTCGGCCGCCGCGGCGGGATGGCTCGCTTGGCGCGAGCGCGCCCGCTTCTCCCGGCTCCGGGTCTGGGTGCCACTTGCTGCAGCGGCCGTTGCCGGGCTGCTCGTCGGCGCGGTGCTTCTCAACCTCGCCGACGAGCTAGACAACAACAGCCGCGCCCTAACCTTCGGCGGCGCGAGCCTGATCTTCGCGTTGCCCGTCTGGCTCCCGCCCCTCGTCCTGTCGCTTGTGCGCCACCGGGACGAGATCACCGCATTCCTGCGATCTAAGGTGCAGCGTCCATGAGCGAGCCGGTGCTGGTCGTCGACTTCGGGACGACCACGTCGTCGTCGGTGCTCGTCACTGCCGAGGGTGCGCAGGTCGTTCGGGAGCCGGGCAGCGACCGGGACTGGTGGCCGTCGGCAGTGTGTGTCGACGGGGACGATGTCCTGGTCGGCTCGCCGGCCGAGCAGCTCAAGCGCTTCGACCCGGCCGCGTACCGCGCGGAGTTCAAGCCCGATCTCGGCGAGCGCGAGCCGATCCCGCTGGGCGAGAAGTCGTTCCTGCCGCAAGATCTGGTCGCTGAGGTGCTGGCCGCGATCGCCGCGGAGGCGCGGCAGCTGAACGGGGGCCCGGTCGCGCATGCGGTGCTGACTGTTCCCGCCTCCTACGGCGCCGGGGACCCACGGCGCGACCTGATGATCGAGGCCGGGGAGCGGGTCGGGTTCGCCGAGGTGGAGCTGCTGCCAGAGCCGGTCGCGGCGGCGTTCGCCCCGGTCCGCGGCGAGCCGTTCGCGCCAGGTGAGGTCGTGCTGGTCTACGACTTCGGCGGCGGCACATTCGACGCCGCACTCATGGAGATCGCCGCCGACGGCCGACACCGGGTTCTCGGCCACGACGCCGAGGCCGCTTGCGGCGGCCGGGACATGGACGCCGCCCTACGCCGGCGGCTCCGCGAGCTGGGCGGCGAGCGGCTGACCGCGCTGCTCACCGGCGACCGCACCACCGCAGGGCACATCGCAACCGAGCTGGGCGAGCTGGTCCGCCGCGTGAAGCACCACCTGTCCGACGCCGCAACCGCCCGGGACTTCCTGCACGCCGCCGCCCTGCGCGTCACGATGGAGCGCGCCGAGCTGGCGGCGCTGTGCCGACCGGTCGTCGCGCCGACGCTCGGCTGCTGCCGCTCGCTGCTCGCCGCACACGACGTGAAACCAGTCGCAGCGTTGCTAGTCGGTGGTACGTGCCGGATGCCGCTGGTCGCCGAGGCCGTCGCCGCCGAGCTGGGGCTGCCGGTGCGGTTCGCGAAGGACGTCTCGACCGCCGTCGTCCAGGGGGCCGCAGAGTGGGCGCGGCACGCCGGCGACCGCGTGACCTCACCGGCCGAGCCGGAGACCAGCGAACGTCCGCTGCGTTGGGACCTTCCCGGCGGGTCGGCCACGCTGGTCCGCTGGCTCATCGAGCCCGACGCCGGATTCGACGCGGGCACCGCGCTCGCATCCGTCCGCCTCGCCGACGGCACCCTGCACCGCCTCACCGCTGGCGACGCCCCCGGCACCCTCGTCCGCAGCCACGCGGCCCCCGGCACGACCGTCACGGCACACGACTGGCTCGCCACCACCGGCCCGGCAGCCGTCACGGCCGTCCGCACCGGCAGGTTTGCCGCGGCATTGGCCCCGAGCGTGTTCAACCACGGAGGAACCGTCACCGATGTGGCATTATGCGCCGGAGGGCAGGTGCTCTGCACTATCGGTAAGGGAGTAGTCGCCTTCTGGGACGTCGCCGACGGCTCGCCGCGGCATACGTCGTTCGCGGTCGACGCCGCGCGTAATGGCCGAGTCACCTGCAGCGCCGACGGCAAGCGCGTCGCTGCTACCTGCTGGACCACTCTCGCTGTGTGGGATTCGTGCACCGGCGCGCTCCTGTTCCGATACGACGCCGACTATCCAGTGGTGGACCACGTCTCGATAGACGATGCCGGCAAACTCGTCGCAGCGGGGCGGCGCGGCAACCTCGCGACGGTGTGGAACGTGGACACCGGCCGGCTCGAGCTCGAGGCTCGTGCCGCCCTCGGTCCGTACCATCCTGGCTACGAGACGCGGTCTGCGTTGTCCCCCGACGGTCGGCGCCTCGCAACCGGTCATATTGCCGTGAAGGACGCGCTGGATGTCGTCCTTGTCCGAACCGTTGACACGGATGACGTCCTGCTGATGCTGCATGCAGGCAATGCCGTCTGCGATTTGACGTTCGCTCCCGACGGCCGTCGCATCGCGGCGCTGATAGGTGAGGGCAACGAGGGCAGAACCGGCCTGGTTTGGGATGCGAGCACCGGTAACGAGCTGGTGCGGTTCGTCCAACCCGCCCAAGGCCGGAGGATCAAGTTCAGCCGTGACGGCGCGCTGCTCGCGACGGCCGGCGGAGACAACGTGGTGCGGATCTGGGAGGCCGGGACCGGGTCGCAGGTCTCGGTCGTCGAGCAACCCGCCATCGTCAACAGTGCGGTGTTCGACCCGACCGGCTCCTGGCTGGCCACCGCCTGTGACGACGGCAAGGCCCGCCTGATCGCCGTGCCTGATCGCCACTGATCCGGCTCGGCCCGGATTGAGTCCTGGTCGTCAGCGAGCCCGAGGTCGCCACGCTCGGCACCGGGTGCACGAGCCGTTCCCGACCGTTCTGCGATCCTGGATGTGCTTGTGCCTGTGCTCGACGACTGAGCCTGGATCCACCGCCGCGGTTCGCGTGACCCGCTAGTTGATCTTCTGGTG